>Ga0116227_10000538_pt1 | contig 74667 bp, 47 predicted proteins | sample S1TSphgellanicum_FD_89693 | JGI IMG/M metagenome (GOLD analysis project Ga0116227, IMG submission 89693) | Host-associated microbial communities from peat moss isolated from Minnesota, USA - S1T2_Fb - Sphagnum magellanicum MG | ecosystem: Host-associated > Plants > Peat moss > Unclassified...
ATGAAGTGTTGGTTTTGTTCTTGTATGTTAAGATGTTTTTTGTGGGGTTGGGGGTGTTTGTGTGGGGGGGGGGGGGGGGGGGGGTAGGTATACTACTATAGTACAACCGAGATGCTTGTGCTATTTTCAAGACTGATTTTCATAGAAAAAACAAAACATCCACCATCTGCCACTGTGCCACACCTTTGCTCTCCGCCTGCTTCTATGTCCAAGGCATAAAATTAAATGGCCACCAAACAGCTAGCCTAGGCTAGCAGTTGTAAATACGCCTTACCTTTGGTGGTGGCACACATGACAAGCTGACAATTCCCAATGGCTAATTACCCAATTTTGAATTTTGGTGAGCTAAAAAAATAAAAAGAGACTACGTACACATGAGCATACCATGAAAACCTTGACCAAAAAAGAAAAGAAAAGAAAAGAACCAAGTCTTTGGGACTACTTCTATGTCACAAGGATGTGGTCTCATGAGCGACTAGTAATTTTAGCTAGTACACACATCTTCAGTACTATATTGGTAGATGTCACTTTTACCATGTCAAATTTGAGCTGTAAAGAACCCCCCCAAAATGCCCAAGAAGCCAATAATAAGGCTCTAGACCTAATATTGTGACAACAGTCCAAAATTCAAATGTTGCTCCATAGCTTGCTAGGAACACAAATAGAATAGGGCGTGTGTGGTGGGCCTAGGTACAACAAGCTTACTACACAACACTGATCATCCATAACAGAACAGTCTGATTGGGTATCAAGTATTAACTTAACGTGTACTGTACTACCCTGCACTAATATAATATGAGCCTGGAGGCCACCCTCTCATGACTCATGAACACGGATACATTTAAAGGGAGGAGGACAGAAATAATTAAATAATGTACTGGTATTGCCATTCACTTCTGGCAATAGATATATAAAAGGGATTTGGATTGCTAGGTTGCAAGAGCCCCATCTTTTTGGGAAAAAGTGTGATAATGGATAGTGCTTTTTCTATAATCTATCTTGTGTGCTAAATTTAGTGGCACTCCTCTCTAAGAAAAATGCTGGTCCAAATGTGGAATTAGGGCCCCTTCAGATTATATAATCCTACTAGGTACTACCCTTTCTTTAAAAGCTCAGGATGAAACTCCACAGTTACAGCCAAAGCCACTAGAGTTATGTTATACACTCTTTGAGTTACCCAAAGCCCATTTTGCCCCTGTTTTGGGCCATAATAGGCCCAACCCCTGAATTTGACTCATTTTCCTACTATTTTGGGCTATACCAAAACTTTCCACAAAAGAAAAAAATAATAAAAAATTTCCATTCATGCAATTTTTTACATCCAGGCTCTCTTTTGAATGGAGAAAAGACCTGACACACACCAATGCATTGAAGCCTAAAGAAATTGATGGCCCTTCAACATACCTCTAATTGTATCACATTTGATAGACAAAGGCAGACTTCCTCCATTCCTTTTGAAAGGGATAAGTACTAGACTTTAACTCTTATTTAAAAGCTAATTGCAGCGAACTTTTCATATTTTACTTTTGGCACAATCTATCTATGAAGGAAGGTAGTTTGTTTTGTGTTGTATTTATGTGATCCACAAAAATGGGATGCTTTAGATCATGTTCTTGATGTCTTTGAAAAACTCTCAACGATGTAAATTAGAAGTGGGTTTAGGATGGAGACTATATATGTTTATTCTATAGCTATGGAAATTTATGTTTTTGTTTGCATAAATATTTTTTCACCTTTCTATGTATAACTAGTATACCACATCATTCTTTTATCGTAAACTTCACATAAACTATACCGAAACCTTTCAAAACAAAAATTTCAATTCTTTTCACAATTATATTCCATAAAACTTTACATTTATACAACAACTTATTTCAATCAAATGAAGATGTTTCCAAAGGTCACAAACATCCACTTATATATTGACTAAAAAAAAATTAAACAAAAAAACTTCATAAAATCTACACATCACATGATTCCCGATGGCTCCCCATGGCATTTTCACATGCATAATAAAGTGACAAAGACTTTTGATATAAATTATCATGTGTGAGTCAATGCACACTAATGTGGCAAAAACTTTTCACATGATTTTTCATATGAATTATCATGTGAAAGTCAATGCACATTAATGTGTAAAAAAAAATTCACATGACTTTTCACATGAATTATCATGTGAAAGTCAATGCACATTAATGTGCCAAAAAAATTCACATAACTTTTCACATGAATTATCATGTGAAAGTCAATGCACATTAATGAGCCAAAAAAATTTCACATGACTTTTCACATGAATTATCATGTGAAAGTCAATGCACCAAAAAAAATTCATATGATTTTTCACATGAATTACCATGTGAAAGTTGAGCACTATGAATAAATAATAAAAAATTATGAAATCTTACTAATAAGTAAATCACTAAACTTAACTATTAAATAATTACATAGGTAACAATTTAACTACATCAAATTACATCACACCCAAAATTCATATCGAAACTTTTTTCAATTTGTCATGATTAATGTGATTTGGATATGGTGAGCCATCAACATTTTCAAGTTCATAAGATCCATTATATGTAAACACCTTTTTAATAACAAAGGGTCCAAACCACTTGGGCAACAATTTATATAAGCCTTGCAATGATGCTGAGTGTTAAACATCATGACAAGGTCACCTTTTTTGAATTCCTTTTTTTTCACCTTCTTATCAAAAACCTTCTTTTGTTGAGTTTGCATGACTTCAATGGATCGGTGAGTTCTCAACTGTAGTTCGTCCAACTCATTAAATTGCAACGATTAATGGCGTTGGGATTCGGCTAAAGGAAGTCTCATCGTTGTGGCAATGGGTAAAGTCATTACTTCCAATTCAATGGGTTAAAAATGCTTCTATCCCATAGGTTAAACGAAAAGGTGAATACATTGTGGTAGTTTTATATGTGGTGTAATAAACCCATAGTATATAGTGGATCTTGAGATCTTAATCACAAATGTTCACATGAACCTTAGCCTTTTTTGACAACATGGAACATAATGTCCTATTGGTCCTTTTTACTAGGCCAATGGTGTTAGGCTTATACATAGTGGTAAACCTATGTTTCACTACAAGGCGTGCTAACAAGTTTTCCATAACCTCATTCAAAAATTGGGGACCATTATCAAAAACAATTTTGAATGGTGTTTTAAATCGAATAAATGTTCATTCATATAGAAATCGTGTTACTTCTTATTTCATTGAAAATTTCAAGGCACATACTTCTACAAACTTTGTGAAATGGTTTGTGGTAACCATAATGAATTAATGCCCTCTCTTAGTCATTGGCAATGGCCCCATTAAATCAATTCCCCATTTTTCAAAATGTCCCAAAGGTGGTATGGGGAGGGCCACTCATAATAAACCTTTGTGCATAAGTTTGGCATACATCACAACTCTTACAATAACCATAGGCATCCTTGAAAAGGGTGGGCTAATAATAACCAGCTTGCAAAATCTTTTTTCTATGATTTGTCCTGCAAAATGGCCTCCACAAAACCCTTCATGAAATACATACAAAACACATGAGGTTTCACCTTTTCTAGTGGTTCATCACAAAACACCATCCTTGTCGCAACCCCACTTTGAGGGAGTTGTGAGGTCACCACTCACACTCCCGAAAATATGACTTGGGAGTCCTCCGGGACTCCCAAAAACTCATAGCGCGATTGCAGGGGTCAAAACACCTTGCATTGAGGCGTTTTTTATACCGTTGGAAAGGTCTTGAAATGTAGATGTCCAAAATGGCCTTGTATGAGCCATTTGGACATCTTCAGCACAAGTTATGGTCGAAAGAAGGGTTAGGAGTCAAACTACCAATTTGACTCCCGACCACTAAAAGTCAGGAATCGACCCGATTCTGGTGCGTGCAAGTGAAGTACGACACACCGTTGAAAAGCTCTCAAGGATAGCTACAACTTTTGTTTGGACCTTGTTCCGATTCGAGTTCGGGGCGAGAAGTTACGAGCGTCCAAAGTCCCGGGAGTCCAAACTAGGATAGTTTCGGGACTCCACTTTGGGAGTCCCAGGAAAGAGAGCCATTTGGATGTAAGTGCGGCGGAGAGCTGCAGAGAATACTATATGGGGGAAGGTGGTGGCTTCCCCCGAGTCCAGGCCGTGGTGAATCAAATGAGTCCAAGGTAGCCCGTGGCTTGTCCCAACACCAAAAGGGTGCATAATGAAATCTAACTAACTTGTTGGTTAGATTTGGATGTAGGATCGTGTAATTGAATAAGCTTGTTCGTCTTCCTAGTCTATCCTGAAGCTTTCAGCACGCCCCTCTCACCCCCTTTTTGTGCTGGAAACTGGGAGCGTGCCCCGAATCCTAGAAATTCTGCAATTTGAGTGACCTAACCCCGACTTGGGGTTAACTTGGGACTTGGGAGTGCGTCAATCCCTTCCTTGGAAATAAAGTAGGTTGCTTATTATTGAGTAATTTTGACTTTTGTGCACAATTCATGTTCACACTACCTTTGTGGCTTCAATTGGAAACCTCATATCATCCAAGTATTGAATGATTTTTTGATATTCCTTAGGCATTTCTTTTACATTGATGGTCATTATTCCTACATTTGGAAATTCATCATCCTTTGAAACATCACCCACTCCTTCATATGCCCTTGTAAGGCCATCAACATTGCCATGTCGCCTTCTTGGATGATGGACAATATCAATGTCAAATTCCTCCATTAACAATAACCATTAAGCAAGTCAACCATTTTGATTGGACTTGTTGACCAAGTAGGTTAAAACCTTCTGATTTGTCACAATTTTGGCCTTGTACTTTAATAATGTCGCAACCCTACTTTGAGGGAAGTGTGAAGATGAAACTCAGACTCCTGAAATTTGGACTTGGGAGTCCTCCGGGATTTCCAAAACTTCAGAGTTCGATTGCAGGGGTCAAAACACCTCTTATTGGGGTGCTCTTTATATCATTAGAAAGGTACTAAAGTGTAGATGTCGAAAATGGCCTCACATTGGCCATTTGGACATCTTTAGCTCAAGTTATGGCCAAAAGAAAGGTCGGGAGCCAAATTGCCAGTTTAACTCTCGACCACTAAAAGTCGAGAATCGACCCGACCTTGGTGCATGCAGGTGAAGTGCAACACACCGTTGGAAAGCTCTCGAGGAGAGCTACAACTTTGCTATAGACTTCATCCCAATCGGAGGTCTGAACAAAGAGTTATGATCGCTCAAAGTCCCGAGATTCTAAACCGAGACAATTTCGGGACTCCTCCTTGGGAGTCCCAGGACAAAAAGCCATTCGGATGTGAGTGCCGTAGAGAGGCATAGAGTATACTATATGGGGAAGGTGGTGGCTTCCCCTGAGTCTGGGCCGTGGTGAATCAAGTGAGTCCAAAGTTACACGTGGCTTGTCGTAGCACCAAGGGTGTTCCAGAATGTGATTTAACCAACTTGTTGGTTGGTTTGATGCAGGTTTGAGTAAGTGAGTAGCTTGTCATTCTTCCTAGTCCCATCCCGGAGCTTCAACACGCCCCTCTACCCCTTTTAGTGCTGAGAGCTGGGAACGTGCCCCGAGTCCCCTATAATTCCGCAACTTGAGTAACTTAGCCCCAACTTGGGACTAACTAAGGACTTGGGAGCGCGTCAAATAAGTAATGGTGAAATTTTTTAAGAGAGAAAATAATTGTTAACCTTTTTATTCAGTCATAAAATATATATATATATATATATAATTAAAATTAATTGTCTACTAGCAAAATGAATGGAATGGTCATGCCCATTTTCGTCCAATTGGGATAGTGTGTTCCCCATCGCTTCTTTAGATGCATCAAAATATATCAAAAATGGTTTGTTCCAATTTGGAGTCCAAAGGATTAGTGTAGTTTAAAAAATTAATTTGAATTATTTAAATGCATGTTTCGACATTTCATCTTGCATAGGTGCAAGCACATTTTCCCACAAGAATCCCATTAAAAGACGTGCTTTTGCTGCAAACATGTGTATGAACCTTCAATAATAACCCACCATCCCCAAAAGACTTCGAAGGGCTTTCTTTGTGGTGGGGAAAGGAAGCTTTGAAATCTTATGAATCTTTTTAGGATTTGTGGCTACCCCATCCTTTGACACAATGTGTCCAACCATCTTCCCTTTTGAAAACCCAATTGTGATTATTTCAAGGCTAAAAATCATTTTTAAACCATCCAAGCGTTGAAAGACTAACTCAAATTTGGTAAGGTGAAAAGCTCTATCACTATAAACTCCAAAGCCGTTAATGAAAACTCTTAAAAAAAGGCGTAAGAATGGTTCAAAGACATGGTTCATTAAACATTGAAATGTCCTTAGAGTATTGCACAAACCAAAGGGCATTATTGTGTAACGAAATGTTCCCCATGGTGTGGTGAATGTGGTGTTCAATTGATCCTTTGGAATAATTTTCACTTGATCATAACCCCTGTACCCATCTTTGAATGTGTACATCTCGTGCCCTGTTACTTCTTCCAAAATTTTCTTCACAAAATGGCAAAAGGTATTGGTTTTTCTTAGCTCCTTTGTTTAAAGCTTTGTAGTTGACGCATACCCTTAGCTTGCCATTTTTCTTTAATGCTAATACCATAAGAGAAACCCATTCAGTGGTTTCCATAGGTTTAATGAACTTTGCTTCCAACAACTTTTCAAGTTCCTCTTTCACCATAGCAATGTATTCTGGATTCCACCTCCTTTGTTTGGTCCTGACCAATTTGGCATTTGGTAACAATTTGATTGTGTTGTTCCATGGTGACTTCCTTAAGGTCTTGGTAGTTGAAAGTAAACAAATGGATATACTTATGTAATAAATCCTCATATTGTTTTTTTTCTTCATGGCAAAGGTCTAGTCCTAATTAAATCTTGTTCATCCATTCCATGATTTCTCCTTCTATCAACACACATGGAGTTGATTAGTCATTATCCCCTCAAACCCTTTAATCTACCTGAGACAAAATTCCAACCTTGGGGATTGTTTCCAAAGCATATAACCCAACTTCCTCTTTGCTGGAATCATTTGTGTAAATCCCTTCAGAACTAGAACTTTGGTCTGTTTTTTATTCATTATCATATTCATTCATTCTTCCGAAACTTTGCACAAAGTTGAGAAATGGAACTTTTTGTCAGTCAAGATGAATTCCAATGGTCATGTATCCTTCGTCCCAATAGTTCCTTTCTTATGACTTTGTTAACCAAGGCTTACTCAATATCATTGGGTAATCCCCATCTTCCTTTAATATCACATGGAAATCCACAATGGTGGAAACCCTCATTACATTGATTGTAACATTGTTAATTATTCCTTTTGGCCTAACATTCACCATTTTTAGGGTTATTGAGGTCGGTCTATCAATTTTGAACCCTAAGTACCTCATTACAAAAAAATTCATCACATTAACTCCTACCCTTCCATCCACTAACACTTCGTGTAACACTGATCCATTACACTACACATCAATGATTAGATCGTGTTCACATTTAGGTGCTATGGCATTCAAAGGTGTGGGTACCTTTGGGACTTTATGTGTTGATAACCACTTCTTCAATTCCTTTCGAGCTGATGGCACCATTGCCACCAACTATCCAATGGTGATGTCTGCCTTCTGTGATCCCACATCCTTCACCACCAAATAAGGACCAGAATTTCTAAAAATTGAAAAGTCTTGGAATCCAAACCTGCACTTTCAACTCTTTTTCTTTTCTTTTAGGGCTTTTACCATTTCCTTAAACCTCTTAATGTTTACATTAGGATGAGTAGTGTCTTCCACCAATTGTTTAGTTTGTGGCATGACATCAATCACATCCTTAAGAATTTTGAAGCTCCTTTCTAAACCCATCAAAGCCTTTTTTCGCCCTTCACTCATCAATTCAATTAAATGTACTTGAGTTTTACCCTTCTTTGCAAAAAACCTTTGAATAGAAGAAGGCAAGGTTGGCAAGTTTGGACATTCTTTGGAATAATGTCCCATCTCTGGACACTTAAAACATTGAATTATTGATGAGTCCCTCTCCATATTTCTGCTCTTACTGATCCTTGGTTGTAATAGATGGAAGTTCAATTGGTTAATTTGATTTATCATATATTCCATAAGCAACTCCATGCACGAGCTCACTTCTAGATGCTTTCGTTCAGTAAAAATTGAATTATCTTCACCATGGATTGCACAATTAGTCGTGGAATTCCTTTCATGCTCACCTCTTTCTTTTCTGCCACTTTTACAACTTCATCAAATGTCTCCGCTTATTCATATTTCACTTGTTATTGCAACTTTAACAATAGACCAATGCTGAAATATTCTAGCAATAATACATTGAATCCAACAAAAATTAGATTAGTTCCTTCATGACCTTGTGCCCTAAAACACCCCTAGAATTTATTTCACAATGTCATTGTTCTTTTTTAATATATTTTCACTACTTCTAAAGCCCCCTACTTTAATTGACTCAATTTAAGCATTAAGTTTTGGTAAATAGTCTTCACAAAAAATTCTTTCATTAGAACCTTAGTTATGTCATTCCATGATCCTTTCAATGCTTCTATTTGTTATTCAAACTAATGTGATGTTGTAATTTTTAAGAAATCAGGAAAGAAATTAAGCCATTTTATAGTTGTTCTAAGCCCCACACCAATACAAGTTCTCTTATATTCCCTTAAAAATACTTCAGGTCTTCACCCTTACTTCCCCTAAAAATTGGAATACCCATGTTGATTTTTATTTTATTTTCTTCTAAAAATAAAAACAACACACCAAATTAATTAATTCCTTTTGACCAACTATCATTTAGTTTTCACAGTCTCTCTTCATGAATCAAAAAACTCCTAATGGCCCGAATTGCATTCGTAATAAAATTCTCACTATCTTTTCGATGCAAATTTCTAAAAAGAATAGACATTTCCAACCTTGCAATTATCATATTTAAATGCCTAGAGTAAAAGATAACATTTACAAGATCACGACCATCACGAATATCAATGATGCCTCCACTCCACATGACATGCAAGTTATTAGTTTTGGCATAATTCAAAGTTGCATCCCTCTTCTTAAGCTAGATGCGTAAATGTTGTTATGATGTGATCACCTTTTGGCATTGTGTCACAAGTTTAGGGCCAGGTTGACACACCCCCAAACTCCTTGATAAACTCAACTACGAGTCCAAAAGTGAAAACAACAGAAGGAAAAGAAGTTGGGGTACGTTTTTTAATTCGCAACACTTTGGGGTAGAAGGGTGTGTTGGAGCTTCGGGATGGGGACTAGGATGAATGACAAGCGAATCAATTATTCACACACACTTGCATAAACCAAATATCAAGTTAGTTATTGTGTACTTGGAACACTTTTGGTGTATGGACGGGCCACGAGCATACATGAACTCACAAGATTCGCCACAACCCGGACTTGGGGGAAGCCACCACCTTCCCCCTTATAGTATTCTCTATGATTAGCTATGGGGGCTACATCCAAATGTCATTTTGTCCCAAAATTCGAAGTCTTGAAATTCTCGAAATTGAAACTTCTACAACTTTGAAGGTCCATAACTTTTTGTGCAAATTTCTAATTGAGGTGAGGTCTAAAGCAAAGTTGTAGCCCTCATCGAGAACTTTCCAAAGATATGTGGCAAGCCACCTACACATAAGTAAATGAAGGCGATTCTTGACTTTTAGTGATTGGGAATCAAATTGACAATTTGATTCCTGACCTTTCTTTCAACCATAACTTGTGTTTTAAGTGCTCAAATGGGACGTTCGAGCCCATTTTAAACATCTACATTCCAAGAGATTTTCAATGGTATAAGGGATTTTTCAATCCAATGAGTTTTGACCCCTATAATTGCTCTTTGAAGATTCAAAAGTCCATTGGGACTCCAATTCCTAAAGTGGGAGCCCACTTGGGAATGTGTGAATTCATTCTTTCACACCTTCCTACAGTCCCAAAAACATGAAATGTGACTCTTAGGCTTCACTCTTGACTTGCACCTTTGTAAACCCTTGCCTTGGTTAGGAGCCCAAGGCTAGGGTTACAACACAAATTGAGGTTTAGATTATTCCTGTCGTCTACGTAGTTATGACTAACACACTTGGTTCACCTATAGGTCTAGGTTTTCCAATAGGTTTCTCAATAAGTCTTTCAACAAGTGAATTAGGCCTAACAACTCCTAATGTCAATGATGGGGTTTGTTACGTATCTTTTGGAAACTATGTGCCAGGGGAATCAAAAGACTTTCTTAATGTTGACATTAATTTTTTATTCTAAAACACTAATCCGAAAAATAAAACATATATTTCTTTTATTTCTTTTCAAAAACTTACAACATTTTTTATATCAAAAATTAGAAAGTCTCAAGGTTTCAACAAGATCTAAAAACATGAACTTATTCATGGACGCCTAGTATTCTTTGTAAACTTTATATTTACATTTTTTCATATGGCTTGACATGTGCCAACTTTTTTTACTTTCTTGCTTGTAGTTTTTCTTTATAAAACTTTTCAAATTCCAACAAATCTAATTCTAGTTTGTGCCTAGGATTACATGTAAAATCTAAAAGTAGATTTGAGGTAAAAAAAAAAGACTCATGTTTATGGTATTCATGATGTTGTTTTACACATTCAATTGTGCACTAAACTCGACTTGGTTTGCTTTTCGTAATTTCCATTGCGATAGGCTAAATCTCTTCCATCCATATTATCACTTTTGTCCATGATTTAGGGATAAATAAATCACCTTGCATCTCATGTTCTAAAATGAAATAAATAGTTTTTTTTCTTACCAAATTTTCAACAAAATTAAGTTCCACAACACAAAGAACATAGACTTGGGTTTCGGCAACAAAACCAAAATATGTAAATTAGAAGTGGGTTTAGGATGGAGACTATATATGTTTATTACATAGTTATGGAAATTTATGTTTTTGTTCGCATAAATATTTTTTCACCTTTCTATATATAACTAGTATACCACACCATTCTCTTACCATGGACTTCACATAAATTATACCGAAACCTTTCAAAACAAAAATTTCAATTCCTTTCATAAGTATATTCCATAAAACTTTACATTGATACAACAATTTATTTCTATCAAATGAAGGTGTTTCCAAAGGTCACAAACATCCACTTATATATTGACCAAAAGGAAATTAAACAAGAAAATTTCTTAAAATCTACACATCACATGATTCCCCATGGCTCCCCATGGCATTTCACATGCATAATAAAGTCGCAAGGACTTTTGACATAAATTATCATGTGTGAGTCAATGCACATTAATGTGACAAAAGCTTTTCACATGATTTTTTATATGAATTATCATGTGAAAGTCAATGCACATTAATGTGCCAAAGATTTTTCACATGATTTTTCACTTGAATTACCATGTGAAAGTTGAACACTATGATTAAATAATAATTAAACTATGAAATCCTACTAATAAATAAATCACTAAACTTAACCATTAAATAATTACATAGGTTATAATTTAACTACATCAAGTTATAGGTACATGGTTAAATTGCAGCTGAAAATTTTAGAAGAATTTGAATGTGTCTTTAGTGTTGTTGGAAAGATCTTGATGAGTGGGATTTGATGGAATTTGTTTGGGAAGATTTGGATTTAGAATGTGGGAAATTATGATTTTCAAATGATTTCTATTGCTGAAAATTCAAAAAGAATTCCAAAAGACCATGTTTTGGAAGGAAAAATCAATTGAAGATCTAGTAACACTTGGGCCAACAACACAAGCCACATTAGTATGTATTATATAAATTTTCATGGATAAACATGATTTAGTAAAACTATGGTTTACTCAACTCTTTGTGGTTGATTAAAATCAGAATGATTGATTTATTCTCTTTTCTTTGCTTTTCTTAATCTTTGTGGATTTTTTATTCAACTAATTAAATTCCATTGAATAGCTTAACCCTTCAACTTTTGAAGGTTTAATTGCTTTCCATTAGCATGACTTTCCCAAGCTGAAAGTGTGGCTAGCTAGGGTTTCTTTTCATTAGCATTAAATGTTCATGGTGAAGTTGCAGGTAGGGATGCAAATTGCAACTTAAATGTTTCACAAAGTTGAATTACAAATCTGGAACATCTATGAAATCAATGGCTAAAAATAAAATTTCCCAAGTTGAAATTGTTGTTCCTCCATGAAAAGCAATGTTCTTTTTGTCAATTTTGTGATATGCCCAAAGTGGCAATCATCCATACAAAGATTTAGCCAAAATTGGTTACAAATTAACATGAAAGCAAAATTTTTAAAACATCTTTCTATATTTTTGGCTACCTACTTGAACCACGTGCAAAAATATGGTGGTTTTTCTTCAACTTTAGTTGAATTTTGGCTATTGAAATTATCAAAAAACACTTGATAAGAGCACTTTAAATTTTAGATTTCACTTTTTGGCTATATGTAACCAAAAAATAGAGGTGGATTGGATAGGCACCCTAATTCTCAATTAGTTGACAAAACTTGCAACATGTACACATGACTTTATTTCTAAAAATTTTGTTCTTGAAGTGTGTTGGTCATGGATTGTTTCTAGGTGGTTATTGCAAGTTATTCAGAAACTCTGGTATAAACATTTTGATCATTGTCCCATATATCTTATAATCCTGCAAGTGATTAAAAGATGCCCAATATCTTACCTTTGGTTGGTATTCTGCAATTATATTTTTCAGATCTCTTTTATTTACAAAAGGATACAAGTCCAAGTCTAGCAATGTTCAACAAAAATGTTGTGGATATGGATATGGTGACATGTTGAAAATGAACACACTTTAAATTGGGGTTTTTTTTTAATCATTTGTTTCAAGCTTCACATAAGAAACTACACTACCTACCCAAAATAATCCACATTTGCAAACATATGCATTTAGTGACATTTAACTCTATGCCACAAAACAAATGTTCAACTTTCATGTACAAATTGTAATCAATCATGCACTCTTTCACCTAGGATTTCATGGCCATTGTTCATGCAACTTTCATCTTTACAATCTTTCATGTCATCACTCAAAGAAGCAATTCTTTACAAATAGGACACTCCTAGGCACATTTTAAAACATAGTGTAGCCCAACTTTTTTCTTGCATAGAACAGACACATTTATTTTTGCCAAACTTAAAATTATCAATCTGATCAATCAAAGCAAGTAACATTATACCGACTTCCATCTTATTTTCTCCTAGAAGAATGACTAGGCTTTTTTTAAATTTTTAAATTGAATAATTTGGACCTTGATTGTGTTAACTTGGGCCATTTTGAACACTTAAGGCTTATGATAGTAGTTATCTAAAGCCAAATCATAAAAGACATAACGTATATGTGAATGAGAACATGTTTTTATGGAAGATTATATAGCACCTAAACATAAACAAGTATACCATTTGATACACATTTAAAACCACATTAAATTTGAAAAGTAGGTGGCAAGTGTCATATTCATCTTAATTTCTGGTTTTCAAAATAATTTGTTAAAGGGATATTATTGTTCAACCTAGTTTAATTACTCATGTCATGCTTTTACATAGAACTATAATAAGCTGACCCTAATAGACAACCTATCCATAAGATTGACAGTCTTACAATTAATCTACAATTATATTGGAAGTGATAGGGTTTTCAACTAAGCCAACCAGTCATCCTCAATGGTAGCTTGAGCAAACCAATCATAAATGCAGAAATTGTAATTGATAATTTTATTTGGTCATATTTGCAACATAAGTAGTTGCATATATAAAACATGTATATATATGTTGTACCATCTCCCTATATATGTTCATATATCAGCTTATCTATTGTCACAGTTTACAAATTTATGAGTGAAAATGATTTTAAACTAAAAAAATCTGTGACCACTTAATAAAAGTAATTGTCAAATTAAAAAGAATGTGAGATAATTACATAATACATGCATTTACATGAATGACACACATCTTTTCATTACAAAAAAATCTTTTGATTTATTGTTACTAATGAAATATATGTTTCAGATTCCACATGTTGGATATATAATTAAAGACATTATGGCACATTTATGTGTACATGAATATATTTGTGTTCTAAATTTACAAGTTGTACATATGATTACATGTAGATGATTATTGAGTATCATGTAGATAAAATGTGGTGAAATGCTTTTAACACATGTATATGGTTTTCTATATATCATTGTGATTGTAGTGATATTCATACAACCATGTATATCCAAGGCATGTATCCTCTAAGGTATTAATCAACTACATGGTAAACTGATCTTTATTGGAAATATTAGTTATGCGATGATCTCTTGTTATAATTATGTCATAGACTGTTTTTATAAAAGCATACGTGATATTCGATGCATATTTAAAGATATGTTATTAAATTGAATTTCTATGAGGCTATGGGATTGATGCTAAATGAGGAATTTGCTATATTAATTTCATGTGTATTTTTTTATAATCGGATAAATTTGAAAATAAAATTTTACATCATGGTCAATAACTATGATGGTAATTACATGGACCAAACCACATAATTCCATGCCACGGGTTGACTACTGTTTGGCTGTTTACTTTAAATGAGGTATACAATTGAATTCTTGTATATAGGATGTGTGTGTGTGTGTGTGTGTGCGTGCATGGGCGCATGTGTTTTCTAAAATTGAGATGTAACTTTGAAGCAAGCTAAAAAATAAGATGTTGAATAATGAATTTTCTTGGCATCAAAGATTTCTCACAATATTTTCTGAATTTGAGTATTTCAATTCATTTTCTAACATTGATTTGAGAATATTGCTATGATTATATATTTTCAGACTCAAACATATTATATTATTGCTCACGAGGAAAGACAAATTATCATTTGTGAAGATGAAATTGTGTTTTACATATTCTGTGTAAGTTGTAACCCTGGGGGGTAGGATGAGGTAAGATACTAATAAATTTCATCATAAAACTCTTCCACAACCTTTAAAGATTTACTTCAGCAGTGTTGTTAAGCTTGCAAAGATTTCACTGGATTATTGGTTTCCCAACATTTCTTTCTTCAACTTGCTTTCCAAGGAGGTTGGGAAGGAGGTGGGTAGGTCTATAGGGGTTGATGTAGGTTTTTGGGTAGGTATATAAGGCAGTAGAAAGATTGGATAGACACAATTGCTTTTGTCAAATACACTAGTGTGGCCTGTGCCTTTGGCCCAAGTGTTACCACGTCCTCAACTGATTTTTCCTTCCAAAACCTGGTTTTTTGGAATTATTTGAATTTTCAGCTGCAGAAATCACTTAAAAATATCAATATCTCCCACATTCAGAATCCAAATCTTACCAAATAAATTTGGTTAAATCCTGCTCATCAAGATCATTCCAAGAACACCAAAGGCACATTCCAATTCCTCCAAAAATTTCAGCTATGATTTAATTTAATTTTCAGTGGAGGAATCATTCAGTATTCAAGAACTTTTGCACCTCAAGTCCAAATTTCATGGAACCAAGCCCATGCACCCCTTCTAATCGAGAGCTTTCCAAAGACACCAAGAACATGATCTGAAGCAGCCCGGTTTGGTGGATCTCATAACTGCAAAACAATACAAACCAAAACAAAACAAACTTCCTTCATAGATAGATTAAACATATATGTATTGAAATTTAGTCATATATATGAAACTCCATGACCAAAACTGTCATAACTGGGTGTCAATTATCAATGGATATAATTTGAATTAATGAAGTTTGAACTTTGGAAAATGATTTTCTTGACATCAGTTACCTTCAAATGGCATTCACATGACATTTCCATATCCCTTACAGTCTCTGTCACACCCCTCTCCCTCAAAGAAAAAGAAAATGGCCTCCCGGATGTATTCTGCGGTAGTAGAACCTACATTTTCAAAAAACATTTTATTTTGGAATTGGTCCTGTCTTGGAATCAATCAACGAGTCTTATCAAGATTAGAACCATTAGATTGGGAACTAGCAAACAAGAAAAGTTGACCTGAACCCCAACAGCAACCAGTTTTGATAATGTTCTCTAAACTTGAACTGGTGGGTCAACAAAAGAAAAACCCTGACTTGCTTGGTTCTTCTAGGAATATTAAGAACTGGCAAACACTGATTTTTCCCTATGTTGCTCAGTTCTTTGACTTTGGACCAAACTGCCATCAGAGATCAGACTGTGTATTATCAAAAGCAGAGGCCATATTTTGAAAGACCCACCTTTGGCTGCGACTCAGCCAAAATAAAAGAGTCAAAGAATTATATCAAAAGGTGTCCTTGTATGTTAGGTGATTTCACTAGATTTTGAGTCAATTTACTGCTCTTAGTAAATAAGGATTTGTTGAAAAATAATGAATTCACTATTTACTGAATGGAGACTAGTGACCTGCACTCGCATCTTGTAGTAATATCAAACCAGCAAACAATAAGATGTCCATTCATGAAACTAGGCAGTTCTTTGAGGGTTTTGAAATACTTCAAACCCAATGGTTGTTTGATTTCAAATTTTTTCAAATAATGAAAACTGGTCAGTTCTTGGATCCTGATTTTTCAAATACTTGGAACCAGTGGTTATTCGAGAAATCAAAGAACTGTCCCAAAACTGGTTTTTACCGTGGTAAGAGTGTAAGTGTTGGTAGAAGAAACCCCAAACTTGTTGAGGTTCTTATTTTTTACCACAATACGAATGTGGGTGCTGGTTCACCGAAGGGTAGATGACAGTGCAAGGAAGTAGACAGGCTTTACCACAATGTACATCCATCCATCAACAGTCTAACTTCTTTCAGTCTCCCCTTGTACTAGAGCATCTCCAACAGTGCTCAGAATGGGACCCTGAAAAAATATTTTTCACATCCAAGTTTAGTTTTACTTTTTTCCAACCCCACCCATAATACTAAAACTAGGACTGCAAATCGGTGGGAGATTACTAATAGCAAACCAGCTGGACGAATCATTACGATTTGCCAATCAGAAACAGGGAGCAGCTGTCAGATCATATCTTTTACACTCTTCTCAAGCAGGTGTTAGCCTTTGTTGTGCTTTCACCAGCCTCTGCAAACTCTGCAAATGCTTGGCGAAAACTATTTTGCCTAGCCAAACTGGCATGTATTGACTTTTCTTCATCCAATTTTAATTTATAGAGTCCCAAACTGAGCACCAGTGGAGTTGCTCTTATGTTTGTAATCACAGTGATTTTTTTGTACACAAGATATGAATTCTATAGTGGCAGAAAATCAACATGATACCCACCCAGATGGCAGTGTGAGGAAGTAGAGCATGATTCACCCACATCAACATTTAGTTTTCTTCCATGGACTATTTAAACTAAGAGACTATTTAAATGTCACCACCTGGGCCAATTGTTATGGTTGGTCAATGAATAAATAACAATAATTTCCCTTTGGAATTTTCTTGGAGGGCAATGTATCGCAGGTAGGTGTACAGGCCCAAAACTGAGTTTTAAACTATTTGACTACTATACTTCTTTCGAAATAATTTTACATGCCATTTTATTGCTGTGGGTGGAGACGCTCATTAAACCGTTCTAAGTTGTAATTATTCAATACATGTTGGGCTTTCACATACAAAAGGATTGACATGGACTTAGGCTGGCCAAGTTTTTTCTTTTGAGGTTTTAGGGGGGAGGATAACCCCAAAATGTGCCAAATGTGTTCTGCATGGGTTCTCATTGAGCTCCCAAAGTGTTTCTCAAGACGTTCCCTATATTATCACACTTTTATCCCATAGTTGAACTTCCACACACACACACACACACATATATAAACTATAAAGAGGGGGGCAATGGGAAGCACCTCTATGCTTCTCTTTTAGGGAGGGCCCAATATTTCAAAATATTGTGATGGCCTAATCAAATTCGTTTTTTCTAAAAGCAAAACAAAACAAAACAAAAAGAACTTCAGGTGCGCCCCCAGCTAACTAATAGAAATGGCAATACATACTTCAACAATAGGACACAAGGTTTTGGTAGTCGGTATAAAGAGGTTGGGGTTATGAAAATTCCAAGAGTTCAACATTTGGTATCTAAAGGTTATTGATTTAGATTGAAGTAAAAGTGCCAAGATGAGAAGTTGTGTTGGTGAGATGATTGTGATGAAGTGGTAGCCTAGGACCAACAAAGCCCTGAGTGTAAAGAAAATGAACACATATATGCATAAGCCTAGGATCAACTTTCACATTAACAAAATGAATCCTTATTTTTTTCAAAAGATTAAGTCGGTTTATAATTTTAATTTTATTAATTTTTCATGGTCTACCACTAATTTAAAATCATAATTTTTACATTATTAGCATTATGTCTAAAATGATTATATAGTCAATATTTAAAATACACTACTAGTGTCTGAAATGATTAAATGTGTGCATCATGATTGATATCAAAAGTAGTAATGTCCGTTATGATTATTATTATTTTTTGCATTGTAATCACATCAAAAAATATGTTGCACATGTGGTAAATTTGGGTGCTCGCATGGACTTGTTTATGTTGATTAATATAACTAACATAACTAAAATTAATCATAAAGTATGATTCACATTATTATAATCCTACTTTTTAATGACATAATAATAATAAAATGAAAAAAAAAAATGTTCTCATTTTAAAAACTTCATTATGAGAAAAATAACAATAAAATATAGTTATCATGATTTCCATTATTATTCACAATATTTCAAGTAAATAAATAATTTATAAAGGGGAAATTTTGAAAAAAAAACTAATGGAAAAATGGAGTATTAATCTAAAATTTTCTACTTTTACTAGAATTATAAGAAATAAATTATCAAAATTAACTACATGTACATGCTAATATTGAATCATTCATATTCCATGATTCAATTGGTATTTATGATGAATCAATAGAATGCATATATATGTCCAAAAGAAACTAGCCCCAAACTATTTATTAATTTATGATCAAATGACATGAGTAAAATGGAATAATAAAATAAAATATTTTTTCTATTTACTAAAAAAAGAAAATCTGACTTAAAATTGAAATTAAAAGAAATAATAAATAATAAATTTATGAAATCAAAATAAAATCCATTGGTACTACAAAAACATTATAACATTTAGTTCAAAATTTTAATTTATTACAAAATTGATATATGATTGAAGGCATAAAAATTTTAATAACATAATTCCACAAGTCAATTTGTCTTGTTATAATATTTAAAGATATTTTGTTAAAACATTAATTTTTGATAAATATTTGGGGAATCAATGATTCAAACGATGTCAGCTAACAATTTTCCAATAATGCTAGCCCAAAAATAAATAAATAAATAAATAATAAAATATTTTTCCAACATTAACTCCTAGGTCAAAGGTGGTAGTGTTTTGGATTCACTTACAGTTCCAAAACAAATTAGAGCTTCATAATGTCATTATATATTCATATAAATAATTTAATTTTTAATTTGAAAATGAAATTAATAATATCATTTCAATTAATAACTTTAATCATTTCAAACAATCATTTTAGTCATTTCATACAATCGTCTTTATTTACGTTAGCCATACAATTTCAGTCACATTTGTGTCAAAAATGATTTTTTTTTTTTATTACATTCAATTTTATCCATTGTCTGATGTGACTCAAAATCTGACTAAACTTAGTAAAAATACCAGCTTCAAAAATACATATTTGTAGTAGCTTATTATGATATTGTTGTCATATGAGTAGTGGATTTATTTAATGTGTAGCCTATGATAATTAACATGTCAACTTCATGTTTTCACAAAAATTAGTTTCACTATTTTGAGGATTTTTTAATGACAAAATCTGTACACCTTAGGGTAAGGTATATAACTGTTGTGGTAGGTACTAAGGTGGATACCTGGTGTATAGATTGGTATTGGTCCTGACATCAAAGAACAAACCACATTGCTATCCCTGAGGCAATATTAGCCTCATACCAGTACCTACCTGGTAGGGACTTGAGGTAATATTAGTTTAATATTAAATCTCAATATTAGGTATATACCAATGTTGGTTGGATATTACATTTTAAGGTTATGTCCACGATGCCAATAAAAACATATTTTGTATTTCTAAAATTAACAAATGGATATGCCTGAAAAAATTTCCAGCAATTTATTTGTCATGTCAGATATAAATTCAATTTTTGTTCTTTCAATAGATATGATTTTTAAAATTTTTAAACTAATTATAAATATATACAAAGATTATGCATGTTCAAAATCTAAATGATCACAATTTTTTTTCACTCACATGAATGCATACATATTACTATTGAAGTAACTTAAGGGGGAGGTGAACCCTGTTTCTTGGTAGAGTTCAAGACCTCAACTATACCCCAATTACACCACACAAAAACCTCACCTCTATAATAGCTTGTTACAATAGGATTATATACATTTTTTAAATGCTGAAATTTTAGAAAATTAAGGTCCCTTCTTGCAAATTTTTTTAAAAACTATTATTTACTGATGCCAAAGTTTCATAGGATTCAAGAAGTTGTTACAGGATAGTTTTAGGGTTTTAATATGTATATTATTGCATGTACTTTAAGCGATTTCAGGCCGTTACTGATTTTTTTAAAATTTAAATAGTTTTTGTCAAAAAAAACTTTTTTAATTTTTTTTCTTGGGGTATTGAAGTAAAATTTTCAAAATAAAATAATTATTTGGCAGCAAGATGCCAAACCTGAAAAGGTACTACAACATTGTGAGAAAATTATTTCAACTTTCAAATTATAGATCAGAATCAGATATGGAGAAAATTCTTTGTAGATAAGATAGCATTTCCTCAACCAATGGGAAAAATTGAAACCATTGTGAGCCTAGATGATCTCAAATTCCTTTCTGTTCAAGTGATTGAAAACCAACAACCTTTATATACTATGGAATGGTCAAGCCCCTGCCCATTATGTTGGGTAACGTGCAAGCTAGCCTATGAGGGTGAGTGAGGCAATGCACCTAACATCTTGGGCAAGGTTGATGGGCTTGGTAGGCGCCTAACCCAACATAATGGGCAAGTGTGAGCCATTCCATGGACTTGTCTGGAGTGACAGATTCACAAAATAAAATAAAATAAAATAAAATAAATTTTAAATTTATGTTCAACAAACAAAGTTTGGTCATTATTATGAGCACATGATCATCATGGGGATCATCATGGGAAGAGTAAATCACATATTGTGGTCAAGAAAATGACCAAAAGTTCTGGGGTGGCAGGTTATGTCATTTAATTCTTGACCACATTATGTGACATAATCTTCCAATGATGATCATATACTCATACATACTAGTGACCAAAATGTGTCTGTTGAAAATAAATTTTCTTGTAAATTATTGAATCTGCCACCCCAGAACTTAATGACTCACCTTTGCCAATTATGTTGGTTGGGTGTGTCCCCTAGCTCTCACCATGAATGGGCTTGGCAGTGCCTTACCTTACCCAACATAATGGGCAAGGGCTTGATCATTAGATTAGGTACATAATCTGCCACTCTAGAGCTCTAAGTAAATCATAAGCAACAAATTAGTGAGTCCCACAAACTTGGCTGGGTCAAGGTGCAATCTAGTCACTCAACCCTAACTCTAACTCTAACACCCTTAACCCTAACACCAGTGTACCTAAAGCAAACTCTAACACTAACCCTAACTCTAACGTACCTAAAGCTAAAAGTAGTTTACCTATATTTTAAAAATAAGACCTATCTGTTTCCCAAGAGAAGAATGGATAGTCCTTCCCTGTCGCCCATAATCCAAAGTGAGAATCGCCTCAAAAGTGCTTCTGCCAAGCAGGGGAGGCGTGTGCAGGTATGTATATCACAAGGGTTCAGCCCCAATCCCTTTTAAGCACTTTTTTTTTGTAACCTACTACAGCATTTAAAAAATAAACCCCTCTTTGGGGGAGGGGATTATTCAAAAGAGCTTGAAAAGATCACCACACTTTTGGTCAGCAGCTATGTTGCTTTGGGTTCCCCCCCCCCCTCCCCCCTTCATCCTTGAGGAGATTATGTTATGTATCTGCCATCATGATGGCATGATAGCTAGCTTTCAGGATACATTTTGTAATACTTTCAAAGCTTTGGGCCCCAATCTGCCTTTTGAAATCTATTTACAACTTCGACCAATATTATTATCAAACTCTCTAGTATCTACCCCCAATTTCAAAACAATTGTTTGTGTACCTGTTCTGGTGGTGCCTTCATCCTAGTTTAGATTGTTAACTAGATCTAGACTAAAAGTCTTGAAGAATAAACCCTATTTCAACTCTTTTGAAACCTTGAAGAGCATGATTGCTGTATTCGATATACTTTTTAATCGATTCCATGAGTGTTTCAGTTTCCTCTACAACAAAAATCCTACACATGGGAACAAGGTGTGCATCACACCGTGGCCTTGCCATTTACATTAAAAAGTATGGTAAGGCAAAAGAAGAAGAATTATGAAAACTCAAATATTTCACCATGCCAAAATATTATTTTCAAAAAAAATCCTCTAAAAGAAACCCAAAAGCCTTCAAGATATTATAACACTCTATAATAACAAATCTCAAGTTTCAACACAAGCCAAAATATCATCTTTCAAAAATCCTCATATGAAAGTAGGCCTATTATTTACCTGGGGGCCAAACTCCCTGAAGCTACTATAACTCTATGATGAGTCTAAACACAATAAATATCCTTGCCTTGCCTTCCAACAAACAAACAAATTACATGGATGGTTTTTCAGTGAAGGAGAAGTGTGAACAGAAGTAAGCTGGACAAAGAATCATTGGTGGGTGAGAGACACCCAGACAAGACAGGAATCCCACCCCACTGTTGTCATTCATATTTTGGCTCAATAATGATGCCCACCTGCAAAAAAGCCTTTGCAACTCTGGCTCAAAAGGCCAGAGACACATATCTGTGGAAAAAACCAAATTCTAATGATCAAACCTTCCATGCCATGCCAAGGCAAAAGGCTTACAGGGATGATGCTCTTTTGAGTCAATTTGAATGGGCTTTTCTTGTCTCTTTCCAAGGCAAAAAAAAACGAAGCCGTGGTTGATGCAGCAGAGTATGGTTACCTACCTTACTCTGCTGCACAGCAAATTAAAGTCGAACATGAGTCATCTCAAGTGCAAGCCCATTCTGAAAGAGTGTTATTGTCTGAGCTTTGCTTTACTTACACTTTAATCCATCGTCATGTCTGTAAGATGTGACGTATTGCCACAAACGAATATTCTTCTTTTTGCTTGCCGATGTGTTGTGTAGTTTGCCAACAAATTGTGATTGATTCTCACTATTTCAAGGGTTTAGGGTTTAGGGGTTTAAACCCATATCCTCTCTGGAGTCTCCAAGATGGTCTTGCTCAGTCTAGCACATGAAACCCAAACTCAGTTTTCCAACTGTCCTTGAGGATTTTTATCAATTTTGGGGAGGATATAATGTGTAGGGTAAAGGGATACCTTGACGGGTTTCATAGGTTTGAGCCCATGTGCAGCCTCAAAGGGAAGAAGTTCCTTACCTGATGTAAATGAGTTTGGAAATAAAGAGGGGGAATATAGATAGAGGAGTAAGAGGAGATGCGATATGCAACATAATCCACTTTCCCTACTTGGCATTGTGAATTTAGTACACACCTGTGAAGATACCCCCACCTAGTTCATAGACATAAAAGCAATGAAAATTACAGAGGGTTTTTTCAAAAAATATTCATCATTTCACTTATCATCAAGTTAAGGGTAGATTTGTATCCTCTATAAAGTATTTTTCGTAAGGTACAAGTATTATTGAAAAATATCATCAAGGTATAGGCACATGAGATTTTTGATGTTCAAGGTATTATAAAAGGACAAAGACACAATAAAAAGGAGTCACCCAATCTGAGGTCAAAGTTTTTTTTTTCCAAAGCCCTCATGTAGCTCCCACATACCAAAGGGTTTCTCCCAAAATTAGATGGAAACATGTTACATAATGTATTTATCATGAATTTGGTGAAAAATCTTTTCATGCCAAAATGTTGTTCAATGTCAATATCTTTTAAAACATTGTGTAACATTGATTTTGCAAACCCACAAATGTTGGGGTGGATTAATCGTGCACTTAATGAAATCAAATATTATGTGCTTACTCTATGCACTAGATTGAGAACCAATATTCATGACTATAAAGTCAAACTAGATTAGGTATGGATATTATGTTTTGGCATAATGTGAGGAATATGATAGAAACAACTTTAGCATCAACACATGTAAGTATGTTGACATGATTCACCCATAATTCAACATCAAAAAAAGGTTGCAAATGACTAAATTAGATGATACAACCTTCCATCTATTTGCAAACTAAATATGTTGCCTTAAACACAATATCTTATTGCAACATTGTACAAATCCACCTACCACAATAGGAAAGAAGATAAAAAAGCAAACCAAATTGTTTGAAGATAAATTATTTTGTATTCACCAATAAACATATTGTCCATTTTGATCTTATGTTTGTAGCTAGTGTGCAACTACCAACATGTTTTTTGGAGGCAAAATTTAGTGAAAAAACTAATCTAAAATAAGGTCAATAGAATCCCTTTAGGAAATTGCGAGATTAATTTTAAAAATAGCCAAATCTTGTTTGTCCATGATTAGCAATTATAAGCAAATCCCAATGAAATCACTTTGCCATGTCACATTATTCAATTTTCCTCATGTCCATTAACCATTTGCTAGATAAATAGTTATATTTTGTTCACACAAATGAAATTGAATTACCTTGACAACAACCAAATCCACCGTCAATTTGTTAATGTTTCATCAAGCTCATTTATAGTTATCATCGTAGGTTGATTAATTGGAGAAAGGCAACTACATTTCATTATTCAATTACCATTGCCCATGTTTGTGAATTCAAATTCCACCATGCACACATATTAATTATTGTTGGAAAATCTTTGTAAATTTGTTCCATTATGTACAATTTCACACACAAGTATATCAATTCACTTCCATTTTGAAGGGAATTTTGGGTTCTTAAATTTATTATTACTATGGTGTTGTGGAGACCTTCCAAAAAAACAATTGATGTTGTTAAGTTGAGCCTAAAGTTGGTGACACAATTCAAATTCTTGGTGCCAACATTATTCAAATCAAAGCATAAATTTGGTAGATTAATTTCAATTGTTCATTTGGTTGTGCAAGGGGTTTATTGGTTTGAAATCTAATCTCCAACCATGGTGAAAAGTTCTTTATGTTGGAGCTTTATTTCAATAGCAATTGCAATGATAATGATGGGAGGTCATTGGAGCTACCCATTTGTCCAAGACCTTTGGTGATGAAAACATCTTCCTTGGAAGCTTCATCATCTAACACAATTAATGAGGTGATTTTTATGTTTCAATGTAGCAACCCTACAATGGTTTTTTTTGTCCTAGAAGATTACCCACCTATGTCCCCCTTGTGACAAAAGAGGATTTGTCACATTGTGGAGGTGCTTGACAAAACATTAGCAAAGGAAAAAAAAAAAAAACTTGGATTATGAACCCAATTGGAAGTGTCAAGATAGTTGGGCATCACAATTTCCATGGCTTAAGATTTTATAAAGTGGTGATGGTGAGATTGAACATATCCATTGTTTAATATCCATTTTAATTTGTGGAAGGGAATTTGTGAACCAAGACAAACAACCTTGTGAAAGATGAAGGAAGAAGGATTGCCAAAAAAATTTAGCCATTTTTGGGTCTCAAGAAGGACCAATGGTATTTAAACAAAATGTACAACCATTTAACAAACATGTCCATTTACACATCTTGTAAACAACAGACAATTTTGTAGCAAGTTCATGACACCAAATGTGAGAGGGCTTGTAAAATAAAACAATTTGCCACCATATTCCACCTTCTCCAACATGGTAGGCCAATTTTGGATTATGAAGTCATGAAGTCTATTTTCATTTTCTTGGGTGTTCCAAAAATGCCCAAGAAAAATTAATTATCAAACAACATTGATTGGATGATTGTAGAATTTATGCATGAGTAGGCTAAAAAGAAGTGCAAAGAAGTTATAAGAAATTGTTTACACTAACATGTGATGAGGTAAGCATAGTGGATACACAATCTTAGATAAGTGTGCATGTGTATGTTGGCAATGATTTGGATTGGATATTCATTTTAATGTCTTTGGAATGTATTATCCAAAGTGGTGGCAATAACAACTTGACCAAGTTTAAATGGATGCATTGATAAACAATGTTGGAGTATCAAGTTCTAATGAAATTATGAAATTGTTTTGCTTTGAAGGCTTGAAGCTAATCAAATAAAAAATTTCTACATTAAAATCTACTTTTTAAAAATTTAATCCAATATGTATTGGTTTTTCTTTTTTCCCATGGGCGAAAGCACATTAAGGTGAACCAAAATGGGTAGCTGAAAATCTATTTTTGAAGTCCAAATCTATTGTAAATGATGTTGAAGTTGACATTTTTTCCATGTCCAATTCATCACCTTAAAACTTTATCAAAACACCTTTAAAAATATGAACCTTGAAAAAATCCATTTAGATACCTGAATGGATTAAAAATTTTAAAGTTTTCATTTTGAGTCTCTAAAAGAATGAGAGACCTTTTCTTATTTGATTTTTTCATTTTAAGTGTTCTGATATTTCAATGTGTGATTGTAAAAAGTTGTAAGCATGTTCTCCAATTCCACTAGAAACAAAAAGTTCATAACCATAATAATCTGTATTGTGACATTAGATGTACCCTATATTGCAAAATCCACCTTTGATTGATTTTTTTTTTTTTTTGTGTAGTTGTATATTTGGGAAGATTGAAATATAATTTTCAATTTTTCATCTTAATTTTTGAAAAATTTCTTAAATGCATTTGAATTGTATATAATAGAATTTGATTAACCTAGAAAAAAATTAATTGTGACTTCCAAAATAATCCATCATAATGTGCTTTTGCCCACATATAAATTTAATATTATTCATTTCTAAGTCCTAACTATGTTGTATGGTAGGGTGTTCATAATGGGGTTACACATTAAATACAAAATCAATATTCCCTTCATTTAAAAAGGATCCATTGTTGTGCACATCACACCAATTTAATAGTGTAGATTTTGAGTCATCTGGTCATGGTATTTTGCCTTGAGTTATTGTTACAAACAAAAGGAAACAAGATCTTATGGAATGTTAAAACTCATTGGATATCTATGTTGCCACCTACCAATAAAGTTTTGTCAAAATGAAAACCACTTTTGATGAAATGGCCTAAGACAATATATAATATAGCAAAGACTAATTTTGACTTGTTCTTTGATGTCCATTTGCTTGTTAATTTAGCCAAGTTGTTTATTGTTACTACTTGAAATTGTTGATGTTTTGACTTTTTTTTTCAAAAATGAGATGTTTTTGCGTGTGATTATTAGATTGCTACCATAAAGGGTTATTAATCACAATTGTATTTTCTATACAATAACCCTAAGACTATTTTCATTTTTATTTTTTTTAATGAGTTCAAGGATCTTGTGGCTTACACACATGTTATTGGCCTATAATGGATATCACCAATGACAAACATGAATGAGCCACTTATGGAATATCTTGCTTTTTATTTTGATAAACACACATTTAATGCAACTTACACTTCATCAAATTCAAGGATTGTTTGCCCAATCAATTGAAATATTTTCAATTCATATTACATGATGCCAAATTTGCTTGCACTAGTATATTTTGTTCACCTTTTTATTCTTCTACTTTGTATTTTGGATATGTTGCCATGATTTTATGATTCACACCATGTCACTTTCCATTTGCCTTATGTTGTGATTCCATTTCTAGGTGAAAGTATGATGCAATGGACCAATTTTAGCAAATGTAAAGTCTACATGAGTTCACAAATTTTGCGGCCCCTTTGTTAGTCCTCTCACAATTCCAAGTCTTGGTGTTACACTCATTTTTGAAAGTCCATAACTTCTTTATAAATATTAAATCACCTTGATTTATACCTTATGTTTTTCCTATATAAGTTTATTATAATGATTAATATCAATGTGAACTCTTTCTTTCAACTCATTTATTTGTTTACTTCTCCAATCATGATTATGTCTAAAGGAAATGTATTCATGCCTTAGACCTTATTGAATGAAATCATTAGTTTTATACCATTCTTAATATTGATAATAAAAACATATTATTCCTAAATTTTAAAAAAGAATCTTCATTCTTATGTTCATTATGGATTTCTAAAATATTTCACTTTTGAACACATGTAAAGAAATATAAATCTGATTTCAACATGTCATCTATAATGTGTTTGATTAACTCATACAATTAAAATTTAAAACTTATTTTTTCCCATGGGAAATATGTCCACATTTATATTTGTAATAAGGTGAAAGCACAATCAAGTGGACAATTTAAACTATCACAATTGTAATTTTTTTGAATTGTAAATGAATTCAAAATGTAAAGCCATATTCAACATCATTATTCTTAGGTTTTTAATTATCCATGTTGTAAAAGACTTTGCTAGGAATCATAATAAAAATTATGAACTTGAGTTATAAGAAAAGAATAGAAAGTGTGAAAATAGTAATGTGAAATTAAAATTAAAAAATAGCTTACCATCAAATGAGGAATTTAAAAGTAAAATTCATTGAAATTGGTTACATGATGACATGGTTACAAGTCATTGGTGTAAGTGTTGTGGATGCACTTATAAAATAGCTAATTAACTGATTTCCAACTAGTTCTCTTATGGATGCCATGGGCATACAATATACACAATATTGGTTCAAGCTAGTTGTGACGAGAATTTCCCTCGCCGTTATTTGGTATACTTCAAGATTGATTATGTTCATGAATGCATATTAAGGTAGATATTACTAGTTCTACCCCTATTTTGTCCTTATCTGGGTTGGACATTCAAGCTAACACATTCAAAACCTTAATGAAGGTTAATTTTTAGCTATTAGATCAACTCCTTTTTTGCATCAACCTTTTTACACATCTTTAGAGAACATTTGTTCTTCCATAATCATAAGCCACATTCCTTATTATTTTAAGCTCATTGAATTTGCCACAATGCAAGTGTTGGGATCAATGGAAGTTAAAAGGATATTTTCAACATTGTTTTTCATGAAAAATAAATTGTGAAATTACCTTGCAAACCATCTAGAGACCATTGTTGAAATGTACTTTCAATAAGTCTACAATTTAAAGACATTTCCTTATGATATTTGTTATGAGCAATGGAAAGAGGGTAAAAAAACATTGTCCCAAGGTTCAATAATGACCATAACTTGTTAATGTTTCAACTTTAAAAATTGTCATGATTTGTTGAGTAGTTGAGTAGGGTGAAAACATAGTTAAAGGAGCTAGAGGTGCCAAGGTAAAAGTCCTTTCCAAGGATTGCACATGACATGTGTCATTTTTGTGTTGGTTTATGATTTTAAAATTTGTATTTCAAATACCTTGGGCCCCTTTTAACACTGCATTTTAGATATAAATACATTTTGACTACAAAATGATTTTATATCATCTCTATTATGCATTCATGTCCTCTATCACATAAACATGAATAACTTTTGTTAAAGGCACATTTTCAAAATCCATAATTTTCAGGGTCAAAAGCATTTTTGAACCAAATGTGCTTAAATTAATTATTAAAATAATTTTCATTAATTGAAGTCTTTATGCCCTTCTAATCATCAATGTTAAGATCCTTTCTAATTTTTAGAAGGAATGATGCACATTTGGTAGAAAAAAGGAACATCTGAAAAAAACAAAGATTGTCCACTCTCAAAGTTTGAGTGCTTTGAACATGCAAAAACATTTTTGATTTGTGTCAAGCTTTGAGCATGTAAAATTTGTAATTAATGAAAAATATTCCAAATTTTTTTATGACAATCCAAATTATTATGTTTCATTTTTGATCTTTTAAACATACAAAAATGTAGTTTTTAAGAGTGTCCACTCACTTGGGTGGTTCCTTTTACTGTGTTTTTACCTAATAGTGACAATGTAAGGGAGAAAAAAATCAATCTTGAGTCTTGACCCTTCTCTTGCAAGGAATAAATTTGTTTCTTATTTTGTTTTACATTATTTTGATCAAATTGTGGGTATTTGGGGGCATGGGGAGTTGGGATAGTTTTAATTTGTTTGAATAAAGGACATTGGGGAAATAGTTCAATTTTTTTTAAACCCATTAATTCTTTGATGTGAAAAACCAAATGGACATTAGAGCTTATGTTGGCAAGTAATTTTGTTGTTCAAAATGAACTTTTTGTTAACTTCATTTTCAAAGTTCAAGTTTTTCATTTATAGCCAAGTTAAACTATAGTTTTAAAAATATATATATATAAGGATAAAATTATGTGAATATATTTGCAATCAAAATATTTGCTTTGTAGAAATTTCAATTGTCACCAACTAGTAATATATTGATTACAACCCAAATGTTACTAATCAAAAGAAATTCACAAACTATTTTTGTATGTAAAAACTTCTTTAGCTTCTTAACCCTATTTTCTCCCCTACCTACCTTTTCTTCTTTCCTCATGCCTACCATTTACCCCTTTCCCCTTTTCCCCCTTTTTGCTTTCTTTCAATTTTCTTTGTTGAAAGAACTTCACTTCCATAGCAATTGCTCTGAGACGCAATAATGTTTTTTTTTTTAAAGCATATATTATGTGTTGTGTTCATTTATTTATTTACATTGTTTTATATGATGTGTAAAACTATATAAGTGCACGTGTTTTTTCTTCTAAAAATTACACTTACACTTACCCAAGGTGTATATGAATATCCAAGTACACACACAACACAAGTTTCAACATTGGTTTCACTAAACATTGAAACATTATCAACTATTAGGCTTCCAAGATAACTTTCGTATGTTTGGATTGCTAAAAGATACAAATTATCCTTTCTCTTGTTGAAGCTATTTTCACCTTCAAAATTAAGAATATTATTACCAAATTTGATTGTTCTATAATAATCATGAATTCACAACCATCATGATTAGTTGCAAGGTACATACTATATTCACAAGTATGGGGTCCACTTTTGACTTGAATAAATTCAAGGATATGACGACCAAGTTCAATAATCATAACTAATTACTCACCAACCATGAGCATCCATGATATTCTTGAAACTTTCAGAAGATTGAAATAAGTACTTGAGATTTCCAAAGTATAACACCTTATCACCAGTACTACTTTATTTTTTAAATCATTGAAAAGAACTCACAATTGAAGTGAGCATTCTTTGTGAAACTTCAAATCACCACAAGTAAGTTTTAAATTATTGGCAAAAACTATTATCAAAGATATTGGATTGGAATGTGTTTCATCCCAACAACATGAAGGACATGATAAGTTCAAGATGCTAAAACACCAAGAAAACAAACATACGACTTTAATTAAAAAATTTGAAGTTGAATTAGAATTAAAGAATATGCTTGGTTTGCTTTTGGCATTTGCATTGCAATCTAGTTAGAAAAGGATCATGTTAATTGGTTAATCTTAGATGAATAACCAACAACTACCCAAGTCGATAATTGACATCAATGTCCTAACTTTTAAACTAATTAATTTCAAGAAGTTATAAAATTTGGTCACTTGTACTACCTTTTCTTTTGATTGTTTTCAACTATGAAAACAAACTTGGCTCATATTATGTAACTTTTATTTGTTGAATATTAAAATACATTTTATACATAAAACTTTGTAGTTTCATATCATTTTTGGCTAGATTGAATTAATTCATTCTAGTTGTCCCCTTGGGTAGTTGTTGGTTACTGATCCAACTACCCAAGTCGACTCCTTGGATATCCATTACATACAAAAATAAATTGATGGCCTCATATTGATATGGTGATGACATTACACTTAAGCTAGTTATCTATCGTCTCCATTAGTTGGTCTTTCAAAATACAAAGACTAACTTATTTGATGATAGGTTAGAAAATTGAACTCTTAATAGAGATGATGAAAGTAGCATCTGGAATTTGTGATGCAAACCCATGTTGTGTGGTTCTTTGGCGTTGTTAATAACATCTACTTTAAGAAAATTTTCAGAATCACAAAATCCTTGAATATTTGTAGTGTAAAAAGAACCTTTTGGTTCAAGTTGTTGAAATCTTTCAAAGCATTGGTTGTTTGCATGAAAATAATCGGCAAAGAACTGGCAATTTACAATTAGTTCATTGCCCGATTCCTTGATTGTTTAGCACCTTGGTTAAAGGCCAAAATCAGCTCTATGATTTTTGTGAGAATTGATAGTCAAAAGTTAGAATTAGTCATAAATTTTTGAAAACCTTGAATCAAGGATGTACATATACCCTGCCCTTACCCACCAATTCTAGGTTCTCAAAAGAGAGAACCACCCAACATTGATCCAAACACACCACCTATATCTCTTATGGATTGTTTCTCAAAATGGAATAGAAATAAATTTTATTGGCAATTTTAGTCACCAAATTTTGAAAAGAAATTAAAAGGAAACAGATAATTTCCATCACAAGTTCCAGAAGGTACCCAAAAATATAGGAGGATTCTAATTTTTTTAACCTTCATGTTTTTTAAGTACCAAATGTGGCTAAACCGTCTTATGGAATATGATTGCCACTTTAGCTACGTCACATAAATTGGAAAACCAACGCTGGCTGGCATAGTGGATGCATGCCTTTTGTTGCAAATGTTTGATTGGTGATATCCACCTTGTTGTTGCTTTATTTTACCTATCTGCATTTTCACAGGGATTATGGGACTACATAACGGGTAGAAAGTGGTGACGTGGCATCACCTCATTGGCGGAAAGGTCACAGGTTACAACCCATATTCCTCTGTGTACTGGGTCGACCAGATGGGCGCAGGAGGGTTATGGCGACAGTGACAACAGTATTCATCCCAAATGTCGGCGTAGTCATCAGTTACAGGCGGGTGAAATCCCATCCGTCGAATCACTGGTTATACACAGCTCGAGCAGGCCAGTTATGGGAAAAAGTTGAGCCGTGTGACCGGTTACGTAGTCCATTCCCGGCCTGCTGGAGCTGTGTTACGGGACATAACCAGTGACTCAATGAACGGGATTTCAGCCGCCCGTAACTGATGACTACATTGACATTTGGAATGAATGCCCTTGTTGCTGTTGCCATATCTGGCCCAGCTGGTACACAGCGGATATGGGTTGTAACTTGTGACCTCTCCACCAATGGGGTGATGCCACATCACCGATTTCTACGGAGGAACCAATTCAGACATCTCAATGACTTGCACTCACCCCGCCTTCCTTAGGCCTGCTTTACACTAGGAGTCAGGGCTGAAAAAACTTGGGGCCAACTTTGAGCATTTGTTGTTTGGCCCCAAGTTACTAATATGTAAATGCTAGAATGTCGATGTTGGAATATTAACAAAGGGTGTGTCACACTATGGCCTTGCCATTTGCATTAGAAAGTATCTTAAGGCAAAAGAAGAATTATGGAAACTCAAATATTTCACCATGCAAAAATATAATCTTCAAAAAGTCCTCCTAAAGAAACCAAACTCCTTCAACATATTATAACTCTATAACTGATCTCAAGTTTCAACACAAGCCAAAATGTCATCTTTCAAAAATCCTCATATAAAAATAAATCTATTACGTAGGTGCCAAAATCCATTAAGCTACTATACTCTATAATGAATCTAAACACAATATCCTTGCCTTGGTAGGCAAGGTCAATAAATGCTGAAACATTGGCCCCAAGGGTTGCAAATTGGCTTCCCAAATTCGATGGTATCCTTTTTCCAGCCTTGGGGCCAATACAAGGCTCAGCATTTATTAGTAACTTGGGGCAGATTGAAAAATATTTTTTGTATTTCAGCCTTGACTCCTAGTGTAAAGCCCTTGGGGCTGATTTCAACTTTTGCACCAATAGGAATGCTTGATATGAGTTGAACATTGGCCTTGACTCCTAATGTAAAGTGGGCCTTATGTTTAAAGTACATCAAACTACAGCCACTTGGAGACAAAATGCCCCTATATTCCAAAACCTGGCATACAAAATCAGATATGGGGTAGTCATTAAGGACACATCTGACTCCATGATTGGCACTCAAAGTGAACTTGAGGTTTTTATCATTAGTTACTTTCAAGGTTGCAATCACAAAGGACATTAATGACTAGGCCTCCATGACTACAATCATTTTGCATGTAATCATGAAGGATACATCCAATGACTACATGGACCATCTTGAGTCATTGTACTGGCTTTAATTAATTACAAAATAAGCCACCTAGCCTAGGCTAAGTATGTTATCCCTAGTCTAGGTTAGACTACTTAGTTTAGGCTAAATGACCTAGCCTACCTAGCCTAGGGAGCCTAGACTAAATAGTGGACTAGGAGCCTAGGTGGCTTAGCTTAGAGAACTCAACCTATAATAAGCACCTAATCTACTTAGCCTAGATTAAGGTAGATAGGTTGTAAGAGTATGAATTTGATCCCTCACCTTCACATTAGGGGCAAAATACTTACCATTGAACCATCTTTTTTTTATAATGTAACATGAATTGTAACCACATTTTAATAAACATTTTTTCTAACCTACCTAAATGACCTACTCAACCTAACTTACATTACTTAAGGGTTGCTTAGGCTATCTAGGGACTTGCTTAAGGACTTCCCAAGCTACCTAGGGGTTACCTAAGACTTCCTTAGGCTATTTTGGCTACCTAGGGGCTACTTATGATACATAGTAGGGGCCTACCTAAGCTACCTAAAAGTCTACCTAGGCACTAGCTAAACTACCTAGGGTATTAATTGGCTACCTATGGGTTATTTAGATTATTTATAAGCTACTTAAGGGCTACCTAAGTTATTTAGGACCTTACTTAAAGGCTACCTACTTTACATATGGGCTACTTAGGGGTTGTTTAATTTTGCTTAAGCTATTTAGGGTTTAGGTAGGTCAAAAAAGACATTTGGGTAGGTAGGTGTGTTAGGCTACTTAACCTAATTGAACTTCATTGAATTACCTTAATCTAGCCTACTTACCTTTTCCCTGCAAACATGCACATAGGTTGTAAGTATAAAGAATTGAACTTCAAACCTTCATGATGATAAACTAAGTCCTTACCAATGGACTACACTATCAAAAGCATTCAACTTTTGTCAAGTTTTTTTATCTCAGACTTTTATTTCACATCAATATATATAATGATTAAACTAAGGTGGCACCTAATTGCTAAAATTAGGCTAGACCTAATGGCTTAATCTAGTGACTAAACATAATGACTAAACCTTGGTTAAACCTCGTCATCAAATTTAATGCTTAAATATAGTGGTTAAACCTAATTGATAAACAAAGTAATTAAACTTCATGGATAAACTTTGATAAATTTAGTGGGTGAATATAGTGACTAAATTTAATGCTTAAATCTAGTGACAAAACATGATGATTAAACCTTCATTAAATATGGTGACTAAATCTAGTGGTTAAACATAATGACTAAACTTTGGTTAAACATAATGGCACCTAGTGATAAAATTTAGTGCTTAAACATAATGACTAAATCTTGGTTAAACATAATGGTTAAATTTAGTGGCTAAATATAATGATTAAACCTAGTGGTTAAATATAGTTATTAAATTTAATGGTTAAACATAATGGTTATATTTAAGTTATATCGTTATATGTAGGTTATACTTAGTGGATAAACTGAAGCTAAACTTAATGGCCAAATGTAATGATTCAACTTAAGCTAAACCTTGAGCCCAAATTTAGTGGTTAAACATAATGGCTACATTTAATGCTTAAATTTAGTTATTAACTTAAGCTAAACCTAATAATTAAAATTTGAGTAAATTTAATGGCTAAACTTAATGGTTAAATTTAGGCAAATAAGTGGGTGGGTAAGTAAGTAGTATGTAAATAAATATTGGGTACGTAGGAAAAGAAACAAGTAGGTGAAAATGTATAAGTCAATAAATAGGTAAGTAATTAATTAAGTAAATAGGTTGGTGAGGAGGTAAAAAGTAAATACACAAGGTAATAAACCATGTCATAGTTGATTAAAGAACATTGATCATTTTGATTAAATGTTCCATTTGACTAAAGACCATTAGTCATTTTGATTAAGGTTGTGCAATTAATTTGACTAGATGTATTTAGTCAAATAAATCATTATAGTCCATTTGATTATTCAAAAAATATGTGTCATTCAAACCCCTAGGTGAAAACACATAACTAAGAGTTAAAAAAGGCGTTAGATGTTAGACATAATCAATTAAAATCAAAGATTTATTTATTTTATTACCATTTAAACCCATAGTAATCATGACAAATTAATCATTTTTCCTTCATATGAATGTCAAAAAACTTAAAATAAAAATTCATTTGCTCTAATTTTAAATTTCAATTTAAATTTAAGACATTTGAAAATACACCTATTGCATCAAATGGAGTTAATTTTGTAAAGGACTATAAAAAGGATTCATATAACAAAAAAACATTCATTGAAAAAATATAGATGATAAGAACATGTTATGCACACTTAGAAAACATTCATACATATAAAAATGTGGAATTCTAAAACTTTAAAAATTCAAAGAATGTTTCAAAATTGTTTTAGAAGTTTATAGTTTTAGGAGTCTTTTACCACATATAAATGGGTTATAATGTACATGATGTATTAAGAAAAGTTATAACTTAGAGTATAATAAAACTGAAAAATGTGAAATTTTAATTTTTGGTGATGACATAGAATTTTGATCATTTTTCAAGTTGAAACATTGAATTTGTAAGGAATTTGCACATTTTTACAAATCCATATTTATTCAATAATGACTAAAAAAATTAATGTGATGCATTGGGGAAATTTTAATTATTTTTTAGAAAAATATTTTAAATATGGCTTGGAGTTTATTTGGGAATTTAAAAAATTGGAAAAAAAATTTAAATTATATTCCTAATTAAAATGGTCCCTTAAAAAAAATTGACAAGTTCAACTTTGGAAGTTTGTAACTAAATCATATTTAATCAATTAATTACCAAATAAAAACTTAAAAATAAAATGACTTCCAAATTACCTTAGCAAAAAAATTCATAATTAAAAAAAAAATCATGTTCCAAATTTGTGTTCTTAATCGAAAAGTTCAAAGAAAAAAAAAAGTTATTTTCCTGAAACTTTTTCTAAATGAAATGATTATGAACATCAAAATACAAAATATTCTTGATATTATTGAGATTTCAAAATCTATGGAACCTAATAAATGTATTCAAAATTTGTTTTTATGAAAATGTTTATTTAAGTTTATCCTATCATTTTTCAAAGTTTGATGGGTCCAAGAAAATCAAGGTGTGACGTTCCTAGTCGTACTACCCAAGGATGGGCTTGCCCATAATGATTTGAACACTTTTGAAATTGAATGTGTTTTTAATTATTTTCACTTCTAGTGTCAAATGTTTTCAAATTTATTGTTGTTTTTAATATCCCTCACAATAAAAGCCATATGTTTTGATACATTTAGGTGCACATGTATAGGATCTTTTTAGGTGTATGTATTGGATTCTATTAATTTTTACTTAAAACATTTTCAATAATTATAATGGTTCAAAAATTATGATGATGGTTGAAAACAAAGTTATACATTTGATTTTAATGTAAAAGCTTGATGTAATTTTTTTAATTTTTGATCAAAATATGGGTCATATTTGGTTTTAATATCAATATCCCATCAATATATATATATATATTTAAAAGGTAAATAATTTTATTATATATATAATCAACCAATACATGAAAACATGTGCACACTATAGTCTTTGGTAAGGATTTTGACCTTGCTATCAATGGCTCATTTTATTATGATTACATTCAAAATTAGGCGAAATTATTTTTCATATATGGATGCCATTTTGTTTGTTGAATGTACAAGAATCTAGTTTCAAAAAAACTAAAAGAAAATAAATTTAAAAAGTAAATATAAAATATACATTTGAAACTCATTGGTTAATGTGTGTTGAAATGTATTTTTTCCATAAAAAACTTATTGGAAGAAATATTTACAAAGTTAGGATATGAAGATCATCATATATTTGAACAAGTCATAAAAAAACTCTATTTTCTTTTTATTAGAACCTACTTGAAACCTACTTGAAACAAAAAGCACACACTCAAAAGTGGATGTTAAAGTTTTTGTACTTTTAAAATTTTACTAGAAACCTACTTTTATAATTTGAAATGTGAAAAAAATCCACATTAATGAGAAATTATTTTATCTTTGATCAATCTATTGAAAACTTTTAGTGTTTCATAATTTGAAAATTGGTTTTGTTGTTGTATTTTGAATTTATTTGCTCAAATTTTGACAAGGTAATCCAATCACTCATTTTATTTTGTTTAGTTTTTTAATTCTTTTTGTGCACTTTTCAAAACAATGTTAGGGTTTTTGCACATTTTTGTTTAATTGACTTTATTTAATGGTAAGCCCAATTCCCATCACTAGACATCACTTCAAGCTTTTGTAAAATTGCCCCAAAACACCCATAACCTCACATTGAAAAAGGTTTCCTTCCTAGCTTTTACACATTGATAATCAATTGTACACATGTTTGTGTTCATTTTACCATCACCTAACATTTGGACACAATGATATGTGTGAATCGATTTCATATTTGGCCAAATGTATGCCTTAAATTGAAACAAATGCATCATTGTGGTCTTGTTGTTAATAAAAAACCAAACACAATTTTTCTCTACTAGGTGTTTGGTCATAGGTGTTGTTTTTCATTGTGGTCAAGTCAAGTGTGTTTAGTACAATGATGTTGGGTGTGTAGTATTAGGGAAATCATTTACATGTTCAATCATTGTGTTCACTGATGGGCATGTTTATCCTATTGGATCTGGATCATAATTAAGTTGCAACTTGCAATCCATCATGGAACAAACCCAAAATTCTACCATCTTAAGTTGAGTTGGGTGAAAACACATTAGGGTGGACCAAAATGGGCAATTGAAAGTCCATTTTTAAAGTCCAAATCCAATCTATTTTTCAATAAAAACATTTCAATGATGTTGAAGTTCATATATTTTTCATGTCCAAGTTCATATCACCCTAATTAAAACCTTTTTAAAACACCTATAGAAAATGAGCCTTGAAAAAATCAATTAGATATCCAAATGAACTTTACAATTATGAGGTTATCATTTTGATTAATCTTAAAAAGGAGAAAAAAAAAATTACTTGATTTTTTCATCTTACATGTTATGATACTTTAGTGTGTGGTGGTAAAAAGTTGTAAGCATGTTCTCCAACTCCACTAGAAACAAAAAGTCCATAATCATAATAGTTTGGATTATATTGACATTGAATGTACCCTACATTGTAAAGTCCACCTTTGATTGAGTATTGATTTATTTGTGTAACTTTTTCAGATTTGGGAGGATTGAAATATAAATTTCAAGTTTTCATCTCATTTTTGTTAAATTTTTCAAATGCATTTGAGTTGTATATAATAGGATTTGACTAATCCAAAAAAATTGAAATTATGACTTCCAAAAATGTCCATCCTAATGTCTTTTCATCCTAGTTGAGACATTAACAATGGAATATGATGATAATCTCCTCTTAGTTTTAAAGTTATTTGGGTTCTTAAACTATCATATTTCATTAAATTATCTTATGAAGTGAGTAATTTAAACTAGTGTTGGTTGGTTGTTATTTCTTTTCATAATTATTCAAGTAGGTTTTTTTTTTTTAATTTAAATTTTTAAATTTTGGACCACACATGGTATCAATATCATTTTTAAAAATAAAAATATTAAGTATCAATTCCATTGCAAGATTAATACACCCAGTGGGATGAAAATCCTTTAAGGTGTACCACACAAGATGAAAAGGGCCTACTCTTTACTGCAATCCTTTTTTACCTTATATCTTGATCCCCATAAAAAATAATGAATCAAAAGTTGTCAAAGTTTTATTATTTTAGACTATTACAATTCTAGATTTCATCATAATAATCCATAGATGTGTCTTTACATGGTTTAAAAAAACTAAGTAAAAAAGACAGAAAAAAGTAATGTTGTGACAAAATTTTGGTCCACCTTAAAGAATTTGCATGTAATTAAGGTATATTTGGGTATTAAAAGGAACAAATGGCACACCTTGAAATAGTATTGAAATAGTTTTAATAAATTAACAGGGTAGCATGGGATTGGTTAAACAATGTTTAAATAATCTTAAATAATGTGGAATCAATGTTTTTTAAAAAAATTCAAAAAATTATTTACAATGGATAATTAAAAAAAATTTAAAAGATAATTTTTTACTGATAAATTATTTTCAAATTTAGTCAAATGTTTGTTATGCATAAAGGTTGACTTTCAAATACCCACCTTGAGAATCAATAATCATATTAGTAAAGTAGATTAAGTTTTAAATTTTTAATTTAATTTATTTAATTTATTTTGATCACCTCCTATACACAACATGGGCCTTTCAAAATTTTATGGCTTCATTTGTTGGTATAGATTAATGAAATTGTAGATTTGTCAACATTGCCCACATATGAATTTCATTTTTCCCCATGTCATTACAAGTTCATGATATTTACATGAATAGTAGATTTTGTAACACACTTAGGAGTGTACTTAACCTTTCACATGCCCTTCTATGTGGCTCCAATTTTTGACCCAATTTAAGAATAATTGAAACCTAGGTAGATTATTAAAATTTTAAGGTTTCAAGATTGATAACCTACATGTGGATGAAAATTTCAAACGTGCATGTAAGTTATCAAATTTTAAGAATTCAATAATTGGCCCATAAGAGTTGCTTGGTTCTCTGTGTTTTCCCTATTAAGCACTTGTAGGTTTTCATTAGTAAAAAATCAATAACCTCCTAATAGGTTATTAATAATCGAATTAGTCATTAGATGTTTTTCAATAATCAACCAAGACATTTTTCATAGACATTTTTGAGCAACATTAATAAGCCTAAGAACTTTGCAAAACCTTCAAGGCATTGTAGTGCTTTAGGGTTGTTAAGCTTCATCAAAGTTAGTATGAACCATAAATAAGGTATTGTTAATTAGGTTAGTATTTTTAATTAACTTAACTTGTTAATTGTTAACATTTGATGAAGCTTAAACCACATAGATTTTTAAAACAAACAATCAACACTTTTTGAGTAAATCAACCAAATGTTTGTTGGGTAAAATACATATTGACCTAGTCAACATGATGGAAAGTTCTTATTGATTGATAAGGCCATGAAATATTTGTTTATGTTAATAGCCTAATTGGGAAATTGAAGAAAAACATATAGCTTTTAGTTTGGTCCATAATTTTGTTGTGGCATGCTAGTAGTTTTGATGACTTAGGAAATAAAAAGGAAATAAAAATGGTTTAAATGTAAAGATAACATTTGCATAAACTTTTAAGTTGTGCTTCATGGCCACAAAGTTATTATCTAATTTGAATTGAAAGAGGACATGTAAATCTAGCAAAAATGGGAAAAAAAACATTAAAAATAAACCTCCTACATGAATGCTAGTAAATACACCCCTATTCACAAGGTATTTACCATGTGAACAAGTTGTATATACATATGTTTCATATATTAAACTTAATCAATTGGCAACATCTTTGGGTCACCTAGGAAATTGTGTTGCATTTACGAGATTTTGAAGTTTAATTGCATTTTTCTCTATGATACTCAAAACTTGTTCAAGTTCAACATTCAAATTAAGTGTTATTATAAATCTCAATGGCATTAGGGTAAACTAGTCAGTGACCAAACACTTAAACACTCAGGGCAGGCCGGATCCAAGGGGAGGGCTCTATTGTTTTTGGTGTCCAAACAAAACTTGAAACCTTTTTCTTAATGCAACTGACATACTAACAATCATCGAAAACGGATTAGAAATGAGAAAATTATAGCCCCCCAAAATAAAGGGGATCAAAAACTCAAAAAAACAAACCACCAAACACTACAAAGTCGATTTCCAAACATCAAAAAATTTCCTTGTATGTTGCTTTGTTATTAATATAGTTCAAGGATGATCTATAAAACTTCAGGTGGTGCCCCTCTAGAACTTTAATTCATTTAAAATGAATAAGAAATAAGAAAGTTATGAGGATTAAAAGTAGAAGAGGTCCAAATAGAAGAAAAAAGAAAAAAAGGTGTTTTGTAAATTGGAAAGCTTATTTTTCTTCAATTAAGGTGAATGAAGGATTTTTTTTCTTATTGAATTGATGATTGTTGTGCTATTGTTTTTATGTTTAGCATTGCCTATCCAAAGAAAGGAAAAAAAATTCTTTGTTAATGAACCTAGTGTGAGGAAGGGGATTTTTTAATCCTTTTATTTTTGGGTTATTATTTGTTTTTCAAAGATTTATCACTTGAGACTAACTATACAACCAAACTAATGTGGTTGATGTATTTCTTCCCCCATGATTTGGCCCTTAGGTACCCATATATACTTTTTAATGACTAGTTTTCCGGCTATAGTTCATTGGAACTAAAAGGCAACTTTTTGCATGGCTTAGTGGTGAACATTGATTTTTTTCCCCAAATGTTTTTTGGTTTCACAACAGAAAAAAGGAGGGGGGGGAGTTTATGGGATTTACTTTTCTAGTGTAAATTCACCAAATTTTCAATCTCAAAAAACTGGGAAAACAAAATTTGGTGCTAAATGTAAATAATTGAGTTTGGGAATTTCTTACATCAAATAAAATTTGGAATGGGCCAAAATTTCATGAAATTGTCTAGCTGATACTTGAACCAAAAACTTGTTGAAAAGATTTTGACAAGTAAATAAATCCATAATATGGTAAACAAATTCAAAAAACATTGATAGCATGACATAAAATAATATGCCCATATATTAATGTTCATTAAAGTCATCTATAGGGTGTTCAAACTTGGCATGTTTCAAGGATATTGCAAAAAGAAAGAAAAACAAAAAGTTTTTAGCTTATCAAAGTAGTTGAGTGACACAATGGCTTTTCACCTTATTATAGGGCATCATCCCATAGGCTAATGCTACTTCAAAAGGTAGTCATTTTCCATGATTATAATAGGGAGTTAGAGTACAATTGTAGTATTGCCCAACCCTTACATAAGTTGATTTCCAAGTACTCACATGGCATTCATATGACTAGTTTAACTTAAATGCATGTACTATAATATGCATGCCTGGTGGTGAATTAAACTTCAATTATTTTGTAGTTTTTTTATAAGTCTAGCTACCTAGTTTGTTGGCTTGGCTTGGCTTGGTGCCAAGAAGCTACCATCAAATTGTGTTCCACTTTCCATTTTTTGGCTACTTATAAGTTACAAGCCTTGAATGAACCAGCACCTACACCATAGCAAAAAATAATGTTATCTTTTATGGACTTCTGAACATACCAACTGGGTCAATGTATTGGGTATTTATTAGAGTCTTCATCTTGGCCTAGTCTTGTTGTTGGGTCCAAGACAGTGTTGGGTGAGTATCACAAATATCCTTGGGGATCACTTGGGCGTCATTGGGCATCCCAGTTTAATCCTTTCATGGTATCACCATGAGTGATACCCTGATTGAAAATTGAGCTACCAATTCTCATTATGTGAAAATAAGATGTGAGAACCAATTATAAATAAATAAATAAAAAATCTAAGAACTAGGTAAGGTTTGACCCCTTGGGTTAAGGTCTCAGGGTTTAGCCACCATGAAAAATAAGGTTTAAGTTTGAGGTGCCACATTCCAATAACTTTTTCTTGCAAACCTTAAAATTTTACATAAAAGAGTTTTGTCTCATTTGTGTTGTGGATTTAAATTCTAATTAAAATTTTTTTTCCCCCCTTTGAGTTTTGTTGTTTTTTCATTTACATTATTGCTCATCATCACACCTTTCTACAAGGCTATTCACCGTTGTGCCTTATTACAAGGTTGTTCACCATTGCACTTTGCTGTTTGATCTACTTGTCATCACACCTTGTTCTTGCCATTTGTGTCTTGTTGTTTTGCCTTCCTGTTTTACTTTACTGCTTGCACCTTGTTGATTGCCTTGTTGCTCGCCATTGTGCCTTGCTACTTGCTTTGTTGCTTGCGCCTTGCTACTCACCATTGCACCTTGCTACTTTGCCTTGTTATTTGCGCCTTGCTGCTCGCCATTGTGCCTTGCTATTTTGCTTTGTTCCTTGCGCCTTGTTGTTTGCCATCACGCCTTGTTGCTCATTGGCCTTGTTGTTCATTGCACCTTGCTATTCACCATGACACCTTGTTGCCAAGCACGCCTTGCTATTCACTATCACGCCTTGCTACTCACCATCGCACTTTGCTACTTGTCGCGCCTTGATGTTCAACTTCTTTTTCAGGTACCTCTTGCCACTCCCCCCATTGTTGTTTCATTGCCTTGCTACTTGCCTTCATGCCTTGTTGCACTACCTTCTATTTCAATTAGTACTCCCTCCCCACTCTCTTGTGCAGGTGGAGGAGCTTGGAACAACATCAACTTAAGCTTCATCCAACAAAGGTAATTTTTTTTTCTAGATTTTTTGAGTTTTTTTTCTTTCCTTTGTATTTTGTTTCAATTTGTCATTTTTTTTGAGTTGAATATATATAATTTATGAATTTTAATATGTCTAACTTTTTGTTTTGTTTGTTTATGCACAAGATTAAAATTTAGACCTTTGATTTAAACCTAAAACCCTTAAACCTAAACCTTTTTTTTCCATAATGACATGAGAGAAAAAAGTGAGTGATTTTTATTAAAAAATTCTACACCTTAAACCCCATTGTTTGTAAATGTCTTTTCTATACCTTTAAACCCATTTGCTTATAAATGCATTTTTTTCTCTTTTTTTCTTTTCTTTCTTTTGATTGGGAATTATATTATAAGTTGTAAGTGGAGTGTGTCTATTGAAGAACAATTGTTTTCTGCATTATCTTTGGACATAGTCTTGTGAAAATTGCCAATGGAACAATTTTCTGCAAATGAGAATATAATAAGGTGTAACAATGAAACAATTATAATATGTATCAATGATGTAGTTTTGGAAGATAGGTTTGAGGAAAATTCAAGTGTCCAAATGTTTGTCAAATAGTAATCTAGAAAATGATAGTGAAGAAATAATGAAAGGAAAGTTGAAAAAATTGCATGCTCAAAGGAAAAGATGGAAGCCACATGGAAGAACTTCTTATGTTGGAGTTTTTATTATGTGAATGATAATGAATAAGTTGATTTGGTAATAAATAATGTGTTGCATGTTTTGAAATATTAAAATTTGGTAATTGGAATAAATCCAAGAACTCAAGTGAGGAAAGGATTGATTTTATTACAAAGCCAATGGAATAACTCCTCTTTGAAAACATGTGGATGTAGATCATTTTCTTATTACACAAAGGTTTGAAGAAGAATTGAATAGTTTGTTGAGAGGTGATCATGAAAGACAACCTTCAAAAAAAAGAACACATCCATGTAAAGGGTCAATCTTTAAATTTTTTTAAGTCAAAGATTCCTCCAAAAAATAGGATGTCTCATAGAAAAAAAATTTAGAGGACATTTGTCTACATTAATTGTCAAGAACAACTTACCTATTTGGTTTGTAAAGTGTATTTGGCTCAAACATTTAGTTTTTTGTCTTTGTCCAAAATTAAATTCCCCTTCCAAAAGGCAATTTTCACAAGACATATTGCTAGGGTTAGTGGAGAAGATAAATCAATTATATGTTGTTCTTACTTTAGTAGAATGTTATTTTGCAATAGTTTGCTTTGACTTTTGGATGTCTAAAGGAGCTTATGATGTGTTGCATTGGTGATTAATTTTCTAAATAGTGATTGGCAACCAAAACATGTGCCTATTGGTTTTTTTGAAGCAATAGAAACAATGAGGCAAGCCTTGGCCAAAAGTTTGACATAATTGTTGGACAAATATGGTTTAATGAAAAAAATTGTTGGGTGTATCAAAGATGAAGGATCTAATTTCAATGCAATGACTATTGCATTGAAATGTGTTGTAAATTATGAATCCCTTAGGTTAGAAGAAAGTTTTTAAGGTACTTGCTTTGGACATGTTTTTTCAAAAGCATGTCAATATGGCATTACAAAGGAAAAGGTCTTTAGAAATCTAAAATATGTTTCTATCAAGTCTCCCCAAGTAGATTTGCAAAAATGCATCACTTGGTTTAAGAAGTTTGGGAAGGGTAGACAGGAATGGAAAAAGGTTTATGTTGAAACTAGAATTCGACCCAAAAAATTATACACTCTAGTCAAAACAAGGTAGTTTTTTGAAACTCATTATTATGTCAACTCTTTACAATTTTTATGGTTTACTATTTGATAGGATAATTAATCAAGTTATTATTGGTTATTTTGTAGGTTTGTTAGTAAAATCATTATGTTTCAAAGGGCTTTACAATTCTAATTTGCCATTATCCTTTGTTATAGCAAACGAATTGCTATGAAAGTTGATGGTTGAGTGCCTCCACTTCTAACATGGTAGATTTTTCAAACTATTGTTGATTTTCTTTCCCTAATTATTTCTGTTTATGTTTTTAATCAGTTGTGTGGACATTGGCCTTTTAGTGATGCCTTACACTTTGCCATTTCCATGAGTTTGAAACTTAGGAAAGAAAATCAAGTTTTTCCTTCATTTGAAAGCCTAATAAGCCCATTTAGGGTTCGGGTTTTAGAAAACGGGAAAAGGATACATTACAAGAATTCATGATTTTTTTGACTTGAAAAACTAGTAAAAAAAACCCAAAAGTGACAAATGTTCAACTTGACTAGAAGTTATCTGGGACAAGTCATAATGAACACATATGTTTTGATTGGGTCATTTTGAGGAGGTCACTTTGACTTGGTCTTTTTGACCGATCGTTCAAAATTTGGGTAACAATGTTTTGGTAATTAATTTTTATTTATTTACGTACATGCCCACCTACCCACTTAGTTATCAACCTACCTATCTACCTAGGCTTGGTAAGCTAGGTAGTTAGGCCACCCATTTGAATAATTAGCTAAGCCACCTAGCTAAGGTAGTGGCCTAGATTGCAAGTGTGGGGACTTGAACTTCTCACCTCCATTTTGTGAAGTCAAGTCATTACCATTGCACCACCACCTTCATAAGGTGAAAATATTTGTGAAAATGTTCTAATAAACATGTTCAATTTCTTTTACACTACTTACAAAGGTAGATAGGGGGATAGAGAGGGGTATGTATGGGCTACTTAGGCCTACTTAGGGGCTATGTAAGGCTATGTAGAGGTTATGTAAGCTATGTAGGCCTAGGTAGGGTGTAAGTAGGGGTTATGTTAGGCTATGTAGAGGTTATGTAAGCTATGTAGGCCTAGGTAGGGTATAAGTAGGGGCTATGTTAGGCTATATATATTGGCCTAGGTAGGAGGTATTTATGGGCTATCTAGGCCTATTTAGGGGTTATATATGTAAGGCTATGTAAGGATTATGTCTAGGCATAAGTAAGGGCTATGTAGGGTTATGTAGGCCTAGGTAAGGTTAAATAATGGCTATGTTAGACTATGTTAGGTTATATATGTTGGTTCAGGTAGGAGGTATTTATGTTTCTACGCTACTTAGGTTATGTAAGGACATGTAAGGGTGATGTCTAGGCCTAAGCAAAGGTTATGTAGGGTTATTTAGGGGTTATATAAACTATACATAAACCTAGGTAAGGTCTAAGTAAAGGTTATGTTAAATTATGTAGGGCTAGGTAACAAGTATGTAGGGGTTATGTAAGGCTATGTAGGGTTGTGTCTAGGCATAGGTAAAAAGTATGTAGGGCCATATAGGGGTTATGCACATTATGTAGGCCTAGGTAAAGTCTATGTAGTAGCTACCTAACTAGGTTTATATAGGTGCCTATATAGGGGCAAAGTAGGGCATGGCTATTTAGGGTGCAAATGAAATAACACGAGCTACACCTGCCTACTTTTTGATTAGTAGATGCAAGCTATGGTGGCTCATTTTTGTGACCAAACAATGTTTTTTCCTTGGGTACCTTTTATTCAAATGCATATGGTGATTAATATATCCTTAGATATACTAATTGAGATTTGGATCTAAACTATTAAATTCTTTATGAAAAGAATTATGTGGTTATTCATTGATAAAAAATCCATTTGTTAGTAGTAATGGACTTTTGAAGTCGAAAGATATGGACTGATTGTCTAACTAGAATATCACAAAATGAAAAAAATTATATTGATTCACATTTTAAATTTTTTATTGGGACTTAATATGTAATATAATACAAGATGATAAAATATACGAGGAATCTTTTTTTTGAAAACCATAACTATTTAATAGTTAGGGATTTTGCATGGTTAAAATTTGACCATATTTTTATAAATCCATATAAATTACAATTTTTGTTTGTTTTTCAAATTTTTTGTACCAAAAAATATGTTTTTGAAAGTTTTAGATGGGGCATTATTCCTTTGGACTTTGTGGGTTTTTGTTTTAGGACTTCCAAATTAAAAAATGACATCAGCTACATTAAATGTAAGTTTTCACATAGATTTGGAAAGGTTTGTAGGTGATTGAAGATGTATTATTCAAAGATTAAGATAGTAGCATTTTTAAAAGTATTAACCATGTTCATTTGAATCATTTTAATGAATCTTGTATGGACTTGTAAAGAGTGTAATTTCCGCTGATATTGAACCACTATAACTTGCATCTACCCAATTGCTTTTGTGATTGCCTTTTGGGAAATATTCCTATTTAATATTTTTGGAATATTTTTGAAAATATTTATAAAATTTAAAAATTTTCTTCATACTATTTTATAAAGGTTCATGTTAAAAATTTGGCAAAAATTGTCATTTTCAAAAAAATTGAAATCCATTTACCAGTCTTTTTATTGCTTAAAAACAAGTGTTATACTGTTTGATGAGTGTTTTTGTTGATTTTTTATTCATTGGATTAATTTCAAATTAATTCACATGTTTTCATGATATATTAAAAATACAACTATATTTTATTTAACATCAAATTAAATTATGATTTGAAAAAACTAAATCAATGTTACACTTGTTATGGTATGTGTTATTGTGATTACACCTTTTAAGCTATGCAAGGCCTATGTAGGCCTATGTAAGAGCTCTATATATGTAGTTAACGGGTACATAGGGGGTACTTAGGGATACATAGGGGCCAATATCATTGGGGTTATCTTGTAGGCTTATGGAAGGGTTATGTAGGTTTAAATACAAGCTATGTAGGCCTTATGTAAAGGCTATGTAGGCCTAGATAAGCCCTAATTATATATAACCCTACATACATTGGCCCTACATAACCTACTCTAGAACCCTTACATTACATAGTTACATAATCTATACAAACCAAGACCTATTTAGGCTAACATAGGTTCACCTAAGATATAACCTAGGTTCAGGTAGGTTCATATAGATTACCTATATTGCTAATTTAAGCCTATTATTTATATACCTAACCTTTTACCTACCTTCCCTACTTTAATTTCCTACCTCTTAATTACCTATTTATATGTCACTTGCCTACAACTTGTAAACATTTATATATAATATTTTCTTTTCCAAAATTTATGGTTCTACATGTCCCATTTGGCTCATGACTCATTTTATTACACCTTTGTTTTTTTTACTAAAGGTGTACACATCTTGTCCTATTTGCCTATAAGTATTAATTGACAATATATCTCATTTGATTACACCCATGTGCATTTTGACTAAAAAGTAACACTTTTGGTCATATTTGATTAAATGTCATATTTACCAGGTAGTCAAAAAAAATCATTTCAATCAAATGAACCAATCAAAATCTAAACATGTCACTTTAATCACTAGGGGCCTTCAATCAAATTCACCAAACTCTTAGTCAAAATGGACATGACAATCAAGTTGGATTGCTTGAAAAGCCATGAATTCTTGTAGTGATATCAAGACTTTTTTTACATTAGTTTCTACAAATAACAACTACACATGAAGACAAATTTAAGTGATAAATGTGGTGGTGGTGGTGATGATTTATTTCATGTATACATTGGTGTGCATTTAAATCTTGGTTCAAACCCAAAAAAATAGAAAATGATTAAATAAGCATTTATAAACAATTTCACATTTTTTTTGGAAAGATTATTTTTTACACATTTGACCCACACTTCAAGTTATAAATCTTAAGCCTAGTAAATTTAAAAAATCAACCAAATGGCCCAAAAAAGTAGTCATTTTCGTTATAGCCCTAACGATTGAATTCTATTATTTTCAAAATTTTCATATGGTTTATAATGGGCAAAAGCACACTAGGGTGTCATAATTTCAGCATATTAGAATCCCTTTTCAAAAAAAATTTCTAATGTAATTAAAAACTGGCTTAAAATATAAATATTTAGATGACATTGAATTTTATTTTATTTTTTCCATTTCCAATTTCAAATCATGATGTTATAAGACATATAAAAATATCTCAAAAGAAATTATTTTTAAATAATTATTTTTAAATGCTTATAAAATTTTTTAAAATAATTACAATTTTAAAAATTTTAAAAAGTTCATAACATAATAAATTAAAATCACATTCCATTCATTCAATTGGATTTTTAGTTTCTTAAACATAATTCATCCAATGTCCCAAAGTTTCAAATAGACAAAATTAACACATTGTAAAATAAAAGTCCTTATCCATGAGTTTTGTAGGTGTGACAAAAAATGTGTGCAAAATTCAAAAGTCCATTACTTATTGGCTATCCACAATTTTGATTTGATTTTTTCATTTTTGAAAGATTGATTATGATAGCTTTGGATAAGTGAGTCCTATTTATTATTATTTCAATGAATCTTCTTTCTTTTCTTTTCTTGTACCTAAGGAATACATGAAAAACTACCATTGTGACATCCATATAAGGTCATCGTAGTGTGTAAACACCCATATAATCAAATGCATGCAATGACCATGGTTAAACATAAATGTAAGCACTATTAATTCATAAAAGAAAATTGACATCAATTGCATTTCTTAAACCATTCCTTTTGATTTTTTTTATAAAGAAGTCGAATTTAGACACTTGATATATTTGGGCTTAAGGGAATCAAAAGAACATTTATATAATGTCCAATTTTTTTGATTTTTTTATTGATTTAACATGACACCATTTTATCTATTGGCATAAAAAAAATCCAAATTTGTCCTTTCTAGTCTTTAAAAACTTAAACACTCCATTTTGGTACTTCAATTGTGAATGGATGATGACTCAATTGTTAGTGATGAGTTATTTTTGTTAGCCTTTCACATTAAAAGGGAGGTAATCAATGTGCTAGATTCTTTCTCTCATTTTTAAAGGTTTATGATAAGAAAAAAACCCATAATATGATTTCTTTGATGCTAGACCTTAGGTATAAAAACCTTTGTATAGTATCTTCATTTGTTGAAGGGAGCAAGGTGTTGTTCTTATTGAGGAATACAATAGGAAATCCTTATATCCTATGTTGGTCAAATGTCATGAGCATTTGCATCCTTTGGTGAAGTTAGAGAGGAATTCTATTAACAATGATATTTTTTTATTAGGATTGTAATTTGGATATATTTGAATAAATTGCAAGCACAAGTGAACCAAAGGAAGAACTTGTCAAGAGGGAGCTATTGATTTTTAGGAGGTATCAATTGGATGTTAAAAACATCAAATGTCCTTTTCAATGGTGGTAGAAACATGAAGTAATGTTTCCTATATTTGGATTTTTAGCTCAACAAATTTTGAGGATTATTGAATTCCAAATAAAAACAAAAAGGATTTTTTTAAAATTGGAATTCTTACTAATCTTAAGACATGCCGTTTGTAAATAAAAAATTTAGAGAAGTTGATTTTTGTCAACAAAAATTTGCTTAATGATCTTAGAATAGGATGTAAATCTCCATATAATTTTCTAGAATTCCTTGAAAGGGATATAGATTTAGAAAAGGAGTTAGAAGAATTTGAAGGGAAATTTGAAAAGGATGAAGTCGTTGAAGTGTAAAAGTTCAATAAATAAATTGTTGGTTATTTTAGAATTTTTTTTTGTGACAAATTTGTTTATAATGTTTTAATTGTTAAAAAAGAAATCAAATTAAAAATTATTTAATCTTAATTTTAAATTTTAAAAATGTAATATTCAGTTTGTGAAAGCTGGTAAAAGATAATTGGTCGTTCTCAAATTTTAAAGAACTAGCATTGTAAGAACAGGTTTAATTTTTTTTTAGAATGTTGATACCCTTGCTTGACATAGATTTTTATTTTTTTTCTAGGAAGATTGGACCCTTTTGCAAATTACTTTGTGAAAATCGGATTCAATGGGTATCATAAAATTATGATACTTGCGCAACATTGGTTCAAGATTGATTTTCCCCTGGAACGAGGTAGGTATATACTAGTGTTGGTTGGTTATTGAATTTTAACCTAGTTATCAACCTGGGTATTGATAATCTATCCTGGTTGATTATTGATTGTTGATAATTAATTAAATAACCTACTCATATGACCTAGTTATCATCTAGGTAGATTATCGATCCTAAAATACTAAACATGTTTATGATACAAAATAGAAATACAAAAAAAATTATTAAACAATAATTTTTTAAAAATCTTATTGTTGGCTAATATTGGTAGGATAATTGGAACAATTATCAATTGATTATTTGACAACCTACCCTTATGCATAATTAGTAATTATTACCAATTTTTTTTGATAACCTAATTGGCATTCATTTTTTAATATTGATATTGATAACCTAATTAACATCCAAATTTTTTAGAAGAAACCTCATTGACAGTTATGAAAAAAATCAATAACTTACCAATGTTGATATAAAATTGATACAAGGCTAGAGTATTATTACTTTAGGTTCTTATAGACTAGTAGTAGTACAAGATTGGTATTGCCTTGTATTATATCATTTGAATCCTTGGTAGAATAGTGTTAATACTAATGTAAGGTGGATATTTGATTCTTTTAATAATAATCAGGTCTAGACTTAAAAAACCCAATGATGGACAATTATGAAAAAAGGGTGGGGGTTTGGGTATGTGATTATTAGGTACACATCCCAATTTTTTAACCAAAACCTAAACATGTATTTTCAAGTTCTTTTACCAAGGTGCTTGACAAACTCCTTTTGGAAAATAGTTCCTAGGTCTTTTAGCAACCTTGCAATGTTTCTTAGACATTTTTATTAATGTTAGGTCTCACAACAAAGACAAGACACTGAAGACATAATAAAACCAAAGCAGTGAAGACACAATAGACACAAACATGAACAAGAAACATAAAAAGAACAAATGACACAATAACAAACCCATAGGTAAGACACCAAGACCCAAGACCAATGAAATCAAACATATATGAGTAAAAGACATGACTTTTTTAAATTGCATTTTGAAATTTAAGATAATTAAACCCCTTTCAACACTTCTAGAATCATGAAAAAATTACCCAAAATCCACCACCTTGACACATGGTTCAATTCATCATCTTCAAGCTAACATGGAATGTGACAACCACCCATACATAGGAAAAATGAAAGATTAAAAGGAATCATGAAATCCAAGAAATCTTCACTCTCAATTTGGTCTTCAATTTTAAGTTTTAGCTATGCCATCGAATTAGGTTCCATTTCACATGTAGATGCAAATTCAATGGGTTTCAAATAGTCAATCCATGGATCGAATGGTTAGTTTTTGTTCACAAATATCAACTTGTCCATATTGTTTGTTTGGAGACAACATTGGCTAAATCTAGTCAAAAGGCTAGCAATGGAAAACATATCCATTATTTTGATTTGGTTGGTTGGGATGCTAATAATATATTGTGCTAGTATAAAAATGGTTGGAAACTTGGTTTTTTCTTTGCACCACCAAAATAAGGTGCATTTACAATTTTCTACATCAACATGATAGTGACAAATTTTAACAAGTTCTTTTAGCACAAGGTTTCTATAATTGTTTGCATTTAATCTTGTGCTATGAAACAAATCTTTAGCATTGACTTGTGATTGAAGATCTTCAATTTCCTTAACACTAGCAAACATCAACAACTTGTTTGCTTCCAGTAATAAAGGTAGCAAAGACTTTTCATCATATTTAATAACAATAACAACATTTTCACAACCTAAAAATGTGGTGACAAACCACATGTTTTTAAACCTTGGGTTAAACATCAAAGCCAACATATTATGACCTTGCTTCTTATCAAATGCATGTAGAAATGAAATGAAGGGTAAAATAATTTCTAAAACCTACTAGTTCATGTGGACCATGAACTCCTTCAATGCCTGATGAAAAAATCCTTGTCAACAAGGCTATTAGGAACAATTTAGAATGTTAGCTCTTCTTGAATGCATTATTTGCAACCAATTTTCTTTACAACCATATTGTTTACAACTAAAATAATTTCAAATGACATTTCTTAGTTACAAAAATTGGTTGTAAATGACAATTCTTCTTCTAATGATGTCTTAATAAATCAATATTATAAATTACAAGGCATCTGCAAATAACTAGTCTTTGTGAGTTTAGTTCAAAACACAACTAGTGGCAATTCAAGATAAAACTTTCACCATGGTTTCACATACAACCTAGATTCTTGGAAATGGACGTACATGAAATTGTAATGCCATAAATTATTGATTATAACATAATTTAAAGTGGTGCTCCAAAAAAAAAGGCATTTTGGAATAATAATACATGACTTGCAAATATATTTGTTTAACAACCAAAAAATAATAATAACACATGTGATCCACATAACAATTATAAAATAATTAAAACCACAAAACCAAAAAGTAATCAAATAAAAAACCACAAACCACTAAAAATGGTCAAAAAACCAAAAAATAAAAAAGCAATCATAAAGGGCTTACCTTGTTTTCATGGGCATGTTTAGTTTTCTAGGTTTCAATTCAAATTGACTGTAAGTTTTGTCCCATGCTTGTCCATGCTTGCCAATTTTTTTGAACCATGTTGTACATTTTTGGGTGGTAGATTGAATATCCTTTATAGATGTGCAAAGTACTAAACCATCAAACATTATTTCATTCGTAATAATGATTGGCACACTTCTAAAAGTGCATGCTTTAAACACAAGCCATCAAATCGTTCTAGCAAGGCTAAGTTACTTCATGATATAATAGAATTTAGGGTGTTTACATAGGTTTGCATTTGGACACTTCATCCTTCACATAGACAACATGGTGAAAATCCTTTAAGGTGTACCACATAAGATGAAAAGGGCCTAGTCCTTACTACAATCTTTTTTTACCCAATATTTTGATCCCCATAAAAAATAATGAATCAAAAGTTGTCAAAATTTTTAGAAGGACTACATTTTAGACTATTATAATTTTAAATTCCATCATAATCATCCATAAATGTGTCTTTACATGGTAAAAAAAAGACTAGGTGAAAAAGACAGAAAATGGTGACATTGTGATAAGATTTTGGTACACCTTAAAGAATTTGCACTCAACAATTTTTTGAATCATGGAGAATGTCTCAAACAACTATTATAATTTAGGATTTGTAACTACATTATTTGTGTACATCACCTCAAAAAACCCAATATTGACATGTTTCACCTCCCAATCACTTGAGATAAAATTAACAACATCAAAAACATCACATGTGTTCCTTTTAACATCCATAAATCAAATGTAAAAGTGTTTAATAAACAATTATCCAATGTAGACTACACATGTACATAATCATGGTTTTTTCAACCATGTTAGGTAAGATATCTTCGAAAAAAAATAAATTATATGGGAAAACAACTTATAGACACAACTTATATGCTAACCTTTGGAACCTAATGGATTCAACAATATTCATAGGTAGGAGCCCTTAACCACAAACAACAATGGATCTTCCAGAAAACCCATTTGTGTTGCATCATATTTCTTAAACATATTGATAGTAAAGAAAAAGAAAATATTGCAAGTTTTTTATTTCAAGTTATAAGTTGTATTTGAAGACGAGTTAAAAACATAGTTGCAAATATGGGGTTTTCCTCCTAATGTTACCAAAAGAACCCCAAACATAATTCTCCATGGATCTATGCACATATTAAGAGATAGGAAAAACACACCATTAAATTTGAAGAAAATTAATGTGAAAAATTAAAAAAACAAATTTCAAAGTGTTTGATAAACATAGGAGCAAGATTGGGCATTTGGAATGCATCCATCTAAAGTGAGGCAACTCTTGCCTAATGCCATGGAAAATCTTTGACTGCCCATCCGCCCCCCCAAAAAAACAAGGAAACCTTTCCCACACAATTGAAACTCCCAAGAAAGGATTATATTTTAACTATTTTGTGCCCAAATTGGAATTCATGCGGGGTTAAAATGAGTTGAATGGGTTGGACATGGTAATTAGATCACAAATGTCCCTTGTAACATAAATGAAAAGTAGCCATCAAGTAGGCATTTATATATTAAACTTAAAAAATATTATTTAGTTCAAGGATTAATATGACATTTTTTTCAACTTTGCTAAAAATACCACATGTTTAAAGTAGGTTTAAGTAGATTCATGAAAATTTAAGCAAACTTCACAATCTATTTTATAATCTCTAGGTAGGTTGTAAGTAGATAAAGTATTACATTTTTTTAACTTTTTGAATAAATGGGGTTTTAAGATGTACTTGTGGTTTTCATCTTTTTCACATTCTAATTAAAATATATCTAGCTTATAGGGTAAAAATAGGTTTGAAAAAAATAAATTTACCAGGGTGTAGTCATAATCAAACGAGCTAAAAAGCATGTTGGGTGATCGCCAAAACTCAATAAAAACTGTAATCTTGTTAGATATATTTTTGTGGTGCCACTTTAATGCCATGTTAATCATGGAATGTTGTGCTAAATGACTAATGTGAATGTTGAAGAATTCAAAATAAAAATTCAAAAAAATTTATTCTAGGTTTTGGTTTTAATAAAAGACCTTTGAACTTGAACAACAATTACATCAAAAGTAGTCAATTTTGTAAATTACTAAGCTAAAGACTCACTTTATAAAAGAATTTTGATGAGAAAAAAATTGAGATGATGTTGATTGATTATTCACATTCAAAAAACACTCACAATTTGAAAGTTGTGAAATTTGAAAATTTGAAAATGTTAAAATCTATTAAACAAAAATTTTAAATTTCAAGAGTCCTTTACCACATGTAAATGGGGTGTAATGTACATGACATCTGAAACAAAGTTATAGTTTATGAAACAATAAAATAAAGAATTAAATAATTAACATATTTTCATACAATTTGAAATTAAGATAATTTTTGAAAACAAAATGCAGAATTTGGTAGAATCTATACACTTAAAAAAAATTCTTAGCTATTCATGAAAAATTAATAAAAAAAATGTGATGTATTGAAAAATTTATACTTATTTTTAGTAACATATTACAAAATATTTCATTCCAAAAGTCCTTTCTATGAGAAAGTGAAAATGATCACAAAAAGGATTGCAATCCTTGAGTCCTTCGTCACTATTGGCTCATTTGATTGTGATTACACCCACTAATCAATTTCAAACATATTTGTTACTTAATTTTATTAAACTAATGTTCTTCATTTTATACTCAACTTTCAATAAACCCAATGGAGGCTTAGATGTTTTCAAAATGAAAAATAAAAAGCTTTCCAATTTACTTTCTTGTTTTTTTGTAGAAAATTGTCACATTTTTAAATGGGATTCTAGGTAGACATACTTTTTGGTCTAACTTACCATGCTTGGACCTGAATTCAACACTTCTAATGAATGCACATTCATTTAATTTGATGTTTGAAAAGAAATCCCATGTTAAGTAATAGGTGCCCAATTAGTAGTTTCTAGTTCATTATTGTCTAACAAATGGGATTGATTAAACATCACCAATTACACCTACATTAAGGGGCTAGGTTGAAAAGGTTGGTTTCATGGGGTTTGGCCCTTGGGGAGCCCTCTTGGCACATGAGAAATTGGCTACATGTGATTTTCTTGGACAAAATTCTCCTTATATCCAAAATGCATTAATTAGCATTTTCCATCCATTCACATTGCACTAATCCCTTACAATAGCTTCAACCTTAGTGTAAAATGAACTTGTACCCTGACATGTCTTTTCCTCCAATCAAAGATTTTCAATTTGATGGTCATGGGCTTTCAAATTCTAATGTAAAAGGGGCCTTAGTAATTTGGAAGAGATTGAAACCACAAAGGGTGGAAATGACTTCTAGAAAATTCCTCACCAAAAAGGCTTGTATTTGCAAACTAAAAAATTGGGCTTAACCTCATTTTGAAACCATAACCACAAAGCCTTCTAAAGCTTAGAACTATTGATTTGAGGAATTGATAATATTAAAAATTAGACTTGACCTCGGAACTAATGGGTTTTAGTTTACTAAAATATTCCCTAGACCCTAAATTGATGTATTTTCCAATTTATAAAAAACACTAGACTCGAACCCAATTTTTTTGAAAAAACCTTGGACTTGACCAACACTATTTTACACCATTGTAATGATACTTTGTCAAGTCAATCCTCTTTCAAAGTTTGGAACTTAAGATATTAAAAATAATTAACAAAATAATTTCCTCTTAACTAGTTTGATTAAATTTCTTGTGTCCTTTAGGGTTAGGGTTTCCATTTCAACTTTTCAAGGTGGACACCTTTTAATGGTTGTAAGGGGACAATGTAGTTAGTGGTTCTTCACCAAGGTTTAGTTCAAGCTTTAACATATCTTCTTGGTAATTGATTTATTCAAGGACCCATGGCAAGGATTGATTATTCTGGGCCAAATTTAGATGGGTTGAAGTTGAATTGAATTCATGGTTAGTACTTTGTACCTCACAATAGGATAACCATGATTTCCCACATGGCGGTTACTGCTTGCACTATTGATTTGATATCTTACAAAATTACACTAATGTATAGAAAGGGAGTAATTGTACAATTTAACACTCAAAGCCTTATCAATTGATCATAAGCAATCTTCCATGTTTATTGCTAATCAAAGATATTTTGTAATTACCTTTAACTACACCATGCACAGGTTGAAAGATCTAAAAACCATTAATAAATAATTAAGATTTCAACAATTCGAAATCTTCTCAATAATGTAAGAACTATTGTACTAGACATATGTATATTAAGATGTAGTTAGTCATTACATTAGAAAAAATCTTCAAATATATGATTGAATTTTGTTATTGAATAACATTTTATTGGCCATTCTTTGGAAAAAATAAATACAAACGCATGATTTCTAAATGGAAAAACCTTTGTGGCTAATACAAGAATAAATAAAATTACCTTTCATATCATAAACCTTCATTTGATTTAGGAATTTATATTTTACAATTTTGCTTCCAATATATTATAATTTTACTAATAATTTTTAATTGAAACATAATTTACGCACATAAAATAGTTATAAATGGATCATAAATCAATTATGTATATTAAATATATTTATATTGATCATATTAAGTATGATGTATAAATTTAATCTCAATATTTGAAAATATGAATTAAATTAAAATATTAACTGATAAATCTAAAATTATAAATTTCATGTTTACACAAATTTATTTCAATGTATAATATTTAATTTATTCACATTGAATATTTAAAATGAATCATATATCAAATATTTTTTAAAAAATTTAATAAATGTTCTTACATTACCTATATGTATAATATTAATCAAAATCAATTCCTTACCTGTGTTGTAGTTCCTTATGTCCATTTATACTCGTATTAAATAGTTATTTATAATCATTTTTGAATTGTTGTAAGATAATTTTATGACCACATTGTCTATGTAATGATATATCATTTTGCCCACGTCATTTTTTAATCACATTTGAAATGACTTTATCATAATCAGTTTTCAAATGATATTTTGGACATCCATGTCATTTTGTCATCAATCATGGATGCCATATTGATGAAAACTTGCAATAAAAAAATGATGTCATCTTTTGTGTTACAATGTCATCATCTACTAGTCAAATGCATCACTAATATATGACTATAAGTTTTCCCATATAGGATTTGAAATGATATCCTATGACTATATGTAGTTGTTTAAAACATCTAGTCATTAATCTCTTGGTTGCAAAAGACAAAATTCCTTCTAATGTTAAGCTAATTAAATTCCCATCCTTACATAATCATTCTTTTGCAAAATGTGACAATGTTTTTTACAAGACAAGATCATTACAATGTCAAGATTATGATATTAACATCACATTATGCCATCCTTGGTCATAGGCCATGTGTAGACTTTAAAGGTGGTTGAAGTATAACATTGTTTAAGTTATTAAATAGATACCATTATTGTAGGGTTGAAAGATGGAACTTTGATTTCACCTCCATCCTCTAAATTTTTCCTCTTGCTTTTCCTCATACTTTGTCATGTTGTAATGAAAAGAATGAAGAGTGCAATATCACACATTCCCATGAATATGCTAACTATCAACCATGTTCTATTGATTTGAAATGAATAAACTTTTCAAGTATTTCAAACTTAAAACAAATTGATTAAGCATCTAACTATGTGTCCTAAAACATCTAATCTAAAGGTCATCATAGATGATATCTCTCCTTTTCTTTTCATGGAGCGCAATGGGTCATCTTCTATAGTACAATTCTATTTGTGATTTAGGCCCTAATACATACGGAATTACTTCCCATTGAAACAATACAAAACATATCCCTTATGTATGTGCAAAAAAATCCCTTCAAATAATTGGAGACTCCCGTGGGTGTAAACTTCTTCCACAACACAATCCCCACCAACACAATTAAAAACTTCCCCACATAAATAAATAGAAAAAAATAATTCACAATATGTATCAAAAGGTTTGACAAAGATAAAACAAAATTCTAAACATTTTGTTCATAGAAGTTCCTTAGTTCAAACATTGCTAGAATAAACGCTCCCTTTGGAGCTCCCATTTCAATGTGTACTTTCCTCTTGGTAACAACACAACCTTCAAAATCAACAAAACATCCCACACATTATACTTGACTTGCCATTTGACCGCTCTTGAAACCCCAATGGTTTTCATCACATCCATGATTTTGACCCTTATTAATTATTTCTAAAATCCTACTCATTCTATTGAAGCTATGGTGCAACAAAGATTCATTAGCTTCACCGGCTTATAAAAGTTTTCAACCAAAAGGCATTTTTGCCCATCAATTGAAGTAACCATCCTAACACGAAAACAACACACGCAAAGATTCCAACTTGCAATCATCCAAAATGACATTTAACCACACTCAGATTCAAGGTACTTAGATGTTCTACATCACTAAATTTTTCGTCAAAACACTTTTTCCGCCTGCTCATCCTCCTCGATTGAAGTCCAACAAAACAATAGTGCAAAACCCACAACATCACCAAACATTCCTTGAATGAAAAACCTACAACACAGAGAGCGCTATTGAACAATAAAACTTGCAATGCTCATAGCTTGCAAGAAAACAAACAAAGAAAAAAATAACCATAGCAGTCCACATCTCCATCACCATCAATTGGCAAAAGCCTTGTTCTGTTTTGCTTTCAAGGGTTGATGGTACTGCTCCATCAAGATAGGGTTTCATCCCTTAGCTTTTCATCACAATGCTTTTCGTTTGTTCATCTTCTTTGGTTTCAAACCCCAAAACCCCTTGTGATCACATCAGGTTTTTAAAAAAAAATTGAGACATGAGATATTGAAAATTTGACTAAATTTTCCACCAAAAAAGAAAAATTAGTTGAATTAAGATAGGAAAAATTCAATAATTTCGCAAAATTTTCTGAAAAATTGACAATATTTTTTAGAAGGGAAATACAGAATCACAAAAAACACCCTAATTCTAAATAAATGGAGAGAAAATTTTAAATTTGACAGGACATGCATTTCCCCCTTGCTGATCAAAATATAAACTCACTGACCATTCATTGTAGCCATCGTAACCAGGGATAATTTATGCACACTGGATAACGTGCTGGGTGGCCATGAAAACTTAAAACCATTGCACAATACAAATTTCCATGTCTTGCACTCACCCACCATCCAACCGCAATTAATTTAGTCAAATTATGGATGAGTGAGTTCATATGCTCACCTGATTATTTCTGGTCTTGGGTAGACCAACACCCATGTTGGTAGTTGGTACCATGGTTAAAAATCCCAAAATCCAAATTTAAATTATTTCTAAATATCACAAATATCTCATGCTTAGACCAAGTCAGAGTCTCTACTATCTAGTTCAAATCTAACATTTTTTGGGATTGATATGGCAACTAAGAGCCCTCACTCAAAAAGGTAAAGGTACCAAGGGTTTACCCTGGTCATTATTTCTCAACTCACTTTGAAAGAACTTACATCTGGCAGTTGCAGGTGTAGAGAGTTAATGTAAACCAGCCCAAGTCAGAATATCTTTGCACTTGAAGGATGGATGGTAAGTGGTCAGGAAACAGTTATCTGTTGGGTTGCAGTTCCCTAGTTAACCATGGTGGTTAGCTCAGTTGCATTTTTTAACTACCTATTTACTAACAACCCATAAGGAGGTTGTTAGTAAATAGGTAATAAAAACAGCCTTTACTTATGTGTAAAGCATCTACTTACTCAGTAGTTACCTATTTTCCTACCTATCTACCTATTAGATATAAGACCTATTTCCTACAAAATTGGTTACCAAGGTAAAACCAAATATTAACTCAGTTGAGGTTCATCCACGACTGAATAATAATGGGCATCCAGTAGACTGTATCCATCATTAAAACTGTAGGCTGTAGTCAGACTTGTGGCGACACGCTCCCCAAGATAGGAAGGAGTTTGGCAAATTCTTTTTTTGAGAAAAAGGGGTTATTCTCGCCAGAAATTTGAGCCAATGTAGCCATTTGGAAAATTTTCACCCAAAAAAAGAAGAAGACCGATGGGGAGGTTAGCCAGGGAACAAGAACCCAAAGAAAAAACTTGTCCAGTTCACTGAGTGTTTCTTGTGCTAACGAATTTTCGCCAAATTTCAACCTACAAATACAATTTCAACCTTTTCAAAGGATTTTTTTTCCCATGGAAAAAAAAAGACCCAATTCGCCAGAATTTGAAGAATTTTTTTTTCAAGTTGCCAGATTTTTATGGTAAGTTCTAGTACGTAACCAATAATATAGAAGGATTCTGTATTTTATCTACTCTCATATCTATTATGTAGCCAAAATTGGCTAAAATGATTAAATTGTGAATGATTGCCACTTTGGCTACATCACAAAATCCTTAAAAGACCCTGCCATTCCACTCCAGGGTGGGGTGTTTGTGGGTGCTGGCTGGTTCACTCTAGCCCAAATTTCTGGGCAAATACATCATCATTTGAAGACGCTTTGTGAAAACTCTTGGACCCATACGTGGCTGGCAGGCCGTGAAGTTCATCATCACCTTTGAACATCACGGTATTTGTTTCAACTTTCAAGGCCTTACACTAATAGTAGGGAAGCACTTTAAGATTGTCATGATTGTTGTAAGCCAAGTCCCATTGTTTTTTAAAGGTGTATTCACACCTGGTGTTAGGGACTCTAGTGTTCAGTCCCCTAACACCATGCTAGTCATTTAAGACTTACACCTACTCACCATGAACTTTTTATGTTAAGTTTAACATTCACTTAAAATTAAGCTATCACCGATTTAACATTGGGTGCCACGTAGGATGCCACCTACATTTTCATTGAACACTCACTTAACATGAAGTGTGAATGCACCATATTAAAGTAAGGGAGTAGAGGGAGGAAGACATTAAACTGGCCAAGGGTCCTAAATGTACCTCTAGTTGGAATTTGTGCTCAATTAAGAATTTTGTAGGAAATTGTGAGATGTGAGCATCCCCTCCCAACAATTTCTGACCAGATGCTTTGATATGGTTTAGAAGATTCTCTCAACAGCAGAGACAGCATCTCCCAGTCTCTGCCCCCGATCCCCCCCCCATCAATCGCATTGAAAGAAAGGTGACAGACTACAGAATCAACTCAATCTTCTAACCTCCGAGGCCAGCCAGCAAGGATTTTTATTTTTATTTTTTCTTCTTCAACTTTATGATATTGAAAATTTGCCAAATTTTGTGATATTGAAAATTTGGAAAAAAATAATTCTAAACAAATAGAAAATTTAGTCAAGTTTTCCACATTTCTGGGTCGAGAAACCTGACAAAATTTGCCAAGAATCAAAGCACTGTCCATCCATGGCATGTAAAAAGTAGTGTTCGCTCTTCCGTTATAGAGAAAATCAACACTCGGCTATCAACCTGGGTATTGATAACCTACCAGCCATTTATTGATATTTTGAAAACCTGTACATAACCTACCCACTTGATATTGAATTTTCAAAATCTAATAACTTACCTGGATGGTTGGCATTTCATCCAGGTAGCCCATCAGTTGTAAAACACCAAACATATTTATTATTCAAGACAGAGAAACAGAAAAAATAAAAAATACATTATATAACATACCCTACTTCGGAAATATAACTGACAGTTCTCAAGGCTGGTATTTGAGAACTTACCCTTATGCATAACTGACAGTCATTACCAAAAAAATAATTTAGTAGATTAATAACACGTCCCTATTACTTTGGCAGTGAAATTGATAATCAATGGGTTTATTTTGTTCCATAACCTACCAGACTGGTTATGAGAAAGAAACAAATAATGGACCAACAATGGTTAAAAGCTTCTTGGAATATCTCAAATCATTTTTTAATATTTTTTCAATTTTGTGACCTAGCTGAAATCAAAATGATTCATAAGATATTTTAGCCAAATTTGACTATAACAATATGAAAGTAAATTTTTTAAAAACATCCTTCTAATGACCTACCTATTGGAACTTAATATAGAAAAGTGATTAAAGTTTTCTAGATTTGGAAATAAAAAACCCAATAAAACGCTTTTTCCATAATAAAAGAAATCAACATGTGCCCAGCATTTGCCATGGGGGAAATAAAAAACCCACTGGTTCAAACAGAAGAAGAGAAAAACCAGACACTAATAGTGGGATTGTGCCTTGGAGGAATCATGAATGTGCAAATATACTTGACAAATTCGGTTTACATGGACAAGACTTTTGCAATTTGTCCAGCTCAAATGAATTTCCGTCACTTTGTGTACAGTAAAAAGCCCGTGGCTTGGGCCATTCCCAAAATAAAGGGACCTTCATGAGGCTGTACTCAAGTCTGGCCCTGCAGTTTAGGAATGTCCACTACCTGTTGTAAAGCACAAGGCCAAAGTTATCATAAACCTACATGAAAATGGCTCATGTCGCAAAGGGGGAAAGGTTTCTTACATCTACTCCTAAGGCATGGGATGGTCTGACACATAGAAGTAGGTGTGAGATCCTTCCCACTTTTACAAAGTAGGCATAAGATCCCTCCCTCCTATTTTTAGGAGAGATATTGATGGATATAAGGTGCCCTCCAAATGCATTAGGAAGTTTCGTCGGTGCTTTATAAACACGGAGGATTAGTAGTGGTATTTTGTGGCTCATGGGCAGTATCCTATTTGTTGTCAAAGAGAACCAGGGGTGTGTCACACTGTGGCCTCGTCATTTACATTTAAAAAGTATCTTAAGACAAAAGAAGAATTACGGAAACCCAAATATTTCACCAAGCAAAAATATAATCTTCAAAAAATCCTCTAACAGAAACCAAAATCCTTCAAGATATTATAACTCTGTAACTGATCTCCAGCTTCAACACAAGAGCAAAATATCATCTTTCAGAAATCCTCATATAAAAATAGACCTATTATTGAGGGGCCAAAATCCCTTAAGCTACTATACTCTATAATGAATCTAAACACAATATCCTTGCCTTGGTAGGCAAGGCCAACAAGCAAAGAATGCCATGTGTGTTTGATCTGTAGTATCTGCAAGTATTTGTGGCTTTGAATTTCTTGTGGTGCTTACACTCTTATATTCCCTGCAAAGATTTCAGGCAGGTTTCTTGCAGATTCACACTTTCATTCAGGTTTGTGTCTCCACCAACACAAATAGGTATAACTTTCTTATGTTGAAATGCACTTGACAAATAGTATGTACTGGGGTCTTATTTCAGGAATGCCTGGCTCCTTGGGTGTTACCTATGCATACAGCATTTGGAAAATTTTCCTATTGTATTTGTGGGGGCTACTTCATATGGTCAATATCCCTCCTAGAAAAGAGGAGTGATCTTAAACCTACTCCTTGAAATTGAGATGGACTCTTAGTCCTCCCACTCTTAAGGAGTAGGCTTAAGATCCCTCCCCCTTGTGTGCTTCATGATTTATGTCTGTTTTGGACAGTGATAACTTTCACCTGGTACTTTATGACAGGAAAGCCCACAGGTGTGGGACATTCCCAAAATCCACAACTAGACTTAACCTCCCCCTCATCCTATGCCCCTTATTTTGAGAATGTGCAGTGCAGGGGGCTTTACCCTAATATCATAGTACTTGAGTGGCTTCCCCATACATTAAATAACTTTCAACTTGACCGAAATTTTCAGAAAAAATTCAGCCCTTTCTGCCGAAATTTTCAAAAACACATTCAAGCTGCAGTCACTTATGAACCAGGGACCTGCCTGAGCAAATCAGGTATTTTACATCCTTCTGACCATTAACACAGCGAAACATCTTCAAAACACCAGGGAATTTTATTGAATATGTTACACATAAGCTGAAATTTTCAGAATTAAAAAGGTCGGTGCCAAACCAGAAATTTTGGATTAAATTTATTATTTGGCAGAGAACTGCTGAAGCTGCCCAGGTGCTACTATACATATGTGTGGACAACAGCATTTTTTTCCTGTGAAATTTTGCCATAAAGAGAAATTAAAAATATTTTTTTTGATCGCCAAAAGTGAGAATTGCCAGATTTGTATATTTGCTTTTTATTGTGTAGCCAAACATATAGAAGGATTATTAAAGAATCATGTGATTTGTCGCCTGATTTGGCTAGACCTTCATAGTGATGAATGTCACTTTTCTACATCTTCCAATGGATGATTGCCTCTTTGGCTACAAACCGTAATTTCTAAAATAAGAAACATGAGTACTGAGACAGTTGAACCTTAAACACAGATGGAACCCTCAGGGTTGTTGTTGGCATAGAATTCTCCTTCCTTGCCTCACAATGATCATCAGTAGACTCACCCCAAACAAAACCAACAAAAGAAGAGGATTTTTCTTTTTCTTTTCTCTTTTGTGAGTCACAACCTTAGTTGTTGAATATTGATCAGTAGTTGCGATAATACATTCCCATTGGCCCAAACATGGGCCTACTTCTGCTGCATCTATAAAAGTCTCCTCGAAAAACCCTTCCAGACAAAAACATTTGGATAGAGATGGCACTAAAAAAGCCTACTGATGGAGGATACGGATAATGGCTAGCCTGGCCAATGGACTTTTTACTGGCCAGAACAAAATTTGGATCTCAAGGAACAGCAACATCAGTGCTTCTGCACTCAGAAAAAAGTTGTTTTCCATCATGACAAAGTTTGACTGTTTGATGTGAGCCATGTTCTCTTATGGTAGTAGTTGCCTTCTCTTTATATTCATGTTTCACTTATAGTAGTCCGATTCTACTTATAAAACACATAAGTTAGTAATTGTAAGTATCATAGACACCATTTCACACTCCTCCTCATCCTCCCTTGCACACATCAACCCACAAATCAAAGCTCCTGAAACATGAAGCAGTTTTACAACAGCTGTCATGACATACAGGTTCCAATTATGGGGGAAAAAAAAGGCATTCACATGATAAGTTACATGCACAATTCAATCCAGAGTAGGCAACTGGTTTTCTTTACTTTTTCCCCTTTTTTATTATCATTGCCACATTCTAAAGCTCCCCCTTCCCTCCATACCTCCCAACTCACTTGTCCTTTTAGGTGTCACCATGTGCGGAGAAAATTTAAAAAATAGTGGGAACATAGCAAGGTCATACAGTGGGTAATCAGTAGTCGTGTTGGCATACATGTTTCCTGGTTTTTGCAGGGTTCAACTCAGGGTTCAGGTTCTTGTGACCTGGACCCGAGCCAGCACCCTTGTTCATAGAAATTGCCACAAGAATTAGACTAGTATGGAACTAGCAGGCTCTTGTTACATCCAGAACCAAAGCCAGATTTTGAAAAACATTCTAAACATATTCTTAGGTTCTTTGCGTAGACAAGTAGAATCATTTGAAAAGTTGGTAAGTAAGTTGAAATTTATAAATAAAAATTGGTTTAAATTAGCTGAAAAACTCAGTACTTATACAATCTATATCTCCAGCCTTGAGAGTGTGTAGTGTTCTTTGGGTAGTTCAATTGAGACGTGCACTGATCTTTGGGTAGACAAGTTGAACTATTTGAAAAGTTGACAATTAGGCTGAACTCTATAAGTAAATAACCCATTTAAATTAGTTGTAAAACTAAATACCTATACAATCTACAATCTGGAGCCTTGAGAGTGTGGAGTGTTCTTTGGGTAGTTCACTTGAGAGCATGCAGTGAGTGATCTTTGGGCTTTGAGAGTGTGTAGTGCCTATATGGAGCCAAACTTGATTTTCCAACCAGGCCCCCTGAGGTTCTTGGATTTGAAAAGATGTGCCAAAATTGGGATTGATCGTTTAAAATTTTGAAGAATAGAACTTGCATCTGCACTTAGAGAAGCTCCAAACCATTCTTAAATGTCGAAATGGGGATCAGAGGTTGTGTCAAAATAGAATTTAAACCAGCCAACATTGGTTAATAACCTTCTCAACATATGTGTACTTTGCAAGCAATAAACCAGTGCAACAAATTTAAGGCAGCTCATCCTCAAATATATGCTGAAGCAAGTTTAAGCAATACTTGTTAGAATCAGCCAGTGCCTGTTTTTGCTGGAAGTCCTATTCAAATTAACATTAGTTTTCAAAAATCCTTTTGGCTTGAAATCCCACAATAAATTGGGTACTGAGAGGTAGATGGTAACCCCCTATTGCACAAGCTTTCTTATTTGTGAGTATTCAAATTTTCTTAGACAGTTTTCATTAGTCTATGTGAGAAAGGTTATCACAAATCATCTATTTCTCATAATTAACTACCTACATTTTTGTCTATCTTCTTTCTTGGAATTTTTATATTTTTCAACATTCTTTTTTTAGCATGTTTTGTTGGGTTTTAACTTTGTTGAATTACCTGTCTTTTCTGTCTTTTCCAAGCTCCATTTCAAACATTTCCAATCCATATCCTCCAATGTGTAACTTTATGACTTTTAGACAGTTTATGTTCTTTTGCCTTTGTATATCATCAATTATCTGTCCTGGATTCAAACTTCTTTACATTTTGCATAGACTTCCTTCATCCCATTATCATCATTTAGCTTTCCTACTTTTCAACTACTCTACTCCCAATTTTAGCATTCCTTTTCCCAACTAGCTCCGTTTTGATTCATTGTTCAACTATTTCAACTCTTTTTAGCATATGTCATCCAATGAACTTGGCATTGTTTGAAGGTGAAGGTAAATTCTCATAAGAAGTTCTAGTGGAGTTCCACAATTTTGACCAATAGGAAAGTAGCATCTAGACGAAGTTGTTTGCCAGGCAAGATGAATAATTGAATGTGCTTTCATCAAATTTGAACTTTCTTTCTTTCTGCTGAAAAAGTCTCCCTTAAACTAGCACACTTGGTGTTCACTTCAGGCATAACTAAAGGAGTTTGATTATAAAGGCTGATACATTCAAAAACTTTGAGGAAGATTTTCTTGTTGGGCACCTTGTCTGCTGGCAACATTTGAGTCCACAGTCATATTGAACTCATTGAAATTGTTACATCTGGTCCCTAGTCCAAACAACTTTTAACTTACATGATATTAACTTGCACCCTGAGTAGTGTAATAGTATGGCATCGGGATGTAAGCCCATCTATGAACTTGTTGGTCCTTAGTGCTAAACAGTGATTTTTTTCCAGCAAAATTTGCGTTTTTTGAATAAAAGATGGAAGTTGTTTGGAGAAAAATTTAAAATAGTGTAGATTTGACTTTTTTTGTGGAAAAATTCACCAAATTTCCAATATGAACAAATTGAAAAGAAAACCCTGGTGCTAAAGCTATCTCTTGAAACCAAGGTTCTTTCTGGTGCCAAATTCTTATGATTTTTTGAACCTCAAAAAATATGATTTGATTTTCATTTGAGGATTTTGTAAGAAAACATTTGGCCTGATTTTGACAATAGATTTCTGCAGGTAGCCATATTACAGAAGGATGCTTAATTTAAAAAAAAAAATCATATCTAGTTTGTAGCCAAATTTGGCCACATCTTCTTATGGATGATTACCACTCTGGCTACATCACAAAATTGCAAAAAAGAAAAAACACTGCTTGAAACATATTAAGTTTGTCATAATACTTGATTTTGAGATTCTTACATTAGGCCTACACAGACCTTATCCTAGTCAAGCAAGATTTTTTTTTGTAATGTAAGAACTTAGAAGCCATGGATCTCCAAGAGCAACAACAACAGTGGATGATAATGTATCTCCAAGAGCAACAACAACAACAGTGGATGATAATGTTTCTGCTTTTCTGACTAATGAATGAAGCTGGATTGGTTTTTTCATACGAGACAATTGAGAGGAAGAGTGGGCAGCTGATGGGTTGTCATTAACAAATTGCATTAAGTGTATGTACAAATGAACAGCATATTTTGCCCAGGTGGGTGGTGGTGGTGATGAGAGAGGATCAAAAACAAATGGTGAGATTTGCAGTTAAGTACACTTTTGGGGCATATAGAGCTTGAGACTCGTACCACTGACTTGCATGTTCATGCATCCAACCACTAGAACATTATATAATGGAAAGAGGTGGAAATGTTGTCTGCAAGTTGAAGAGTTTGATTCCTTCTTATGAATATATTTGTAAAGCCAGCAATGACAGCAAGGTAGTCTTTCCTTTAAAATTGTTATCTGCCAACTGGCATTTTGTCAATACCTTTGTTTTAATCTCATTTTAAGGAACCCCCAAGTTTGAGATATCATGTTGTAAAGATTGTTACGGAAACTAATTATTTCATACCAGGAAAAAACTGAGATGGAAAAAAGGTATTATTTTACAACAAACAAGGTTTAATATTTAAGTATGATAAAAGGTGTTCTGGAAAATTAAATGACTCTGTCATGCTAAGCCTTCAGTAATTAGTGTATGCTATAGTCCCAGGGTGGGGGCATTCCCAAAATACGAGGCCTAGGATGAGGTAGTAGCCGAGTCCAACCATTTTGGGGATGTCCCCCTACTGCCGGGCTCTATCTGTTGTAAAGCATGGGGCAAACTGGTCCATGAACCTCTCAACATATGTAGAGCATGAGCACCAGGAGAGTGAGGGATCTTGCATCTACTTATAGGTCTCATTGGAGAGCGAGGGATGTTACAGCTACTTATAGGTCTTGTACAAGAGTGAGGTATCTTACACTTTTTAGGTGCAAGACGCCTCTCTTGCTTTGAGCAATCTTACACCTACTTACAGGTGTAAGATGCGTCTCTGGCAGTGTACACCTATAAGTAGGTGTAAGATCCCTTGTTTTTTCTATGAGACATATTACTCACCGGAATCGAACCCTAACTCTCTGTCACCTGTCACCACCATGGTAGGCCTCTATCCTACTGTCGAAAGTTGATAGGCCAGAAATTTGAATGAAACATCGCCAGTGCCAGGGCTGTGTGATTCAACAGAGTTATCATGATTCACCGCAATACCGGGCGAACCCACATCGGCCTTTTATCTAATTAATACGTCCCTTCCCCTTGTGGGGTCGGGAGTCGGTGCACGTATTAGCTCTAGAATTACTATGGTTTTTTTTATGAGACATATTACTCATGGATATAAGGCACCCTCCACATACTCTAAAATTTTTCTCTGAGTGCTTTACACATGACATACATGTTGTGAAAAAGGATTATCTTGCCAATTTGCCAAACTCTTGGTCATTTGCCCTCTTCAAATTGAGGATTATATGATTATACTTAAGGCTTGACTATAACTACAGGGAGAGCAGCACACCTTGAGAAGCACACCTTGGGCAAGGTTTGCTGGTAAGTGGTAAGTAGAATTCAACCTGTTATGAGTAAGGCGTTAAATAACCTCACCACTAGCACATGAAGGTTTGGCCCAAATCACCCAGTTCATGGTATTCTTGGTGGAGGCACAGGAGAAGAGTTTGGGGAGACCTAAAAGGACCCCTTAGGAGTGAGGTTTGTAGAGCTTTCATCAGTTCCTAGAAATCTCATCGTTCATTACTGGAAGCAAGTATGAAGGTCCTAGTTGTCATGTTTAGCAACTTCCCTTGTCAACACTGCATAGGTGCAGCAGCTTGAAGCTCTAATAAGAGTGAGCCACAGTGATACAACACCCATCACTGCACTATGAGGGATGGATGATGGGAATTGGAAATACCTTTTCATTGGGCTCCAATTCTGTAGCTCCAGTTTACATAGTAGCCACCTATTGTCCTACCTACATACCAGATCTAATTTCTTTAGGATATGCCACCAAGGTGAAACATGATGCCAACTTAATTGAGGTTCATCCACAATAGAAGCATAACAGACTTTCAATGGTGTGCTGGTTGGTTCAGTCTGGATGTAAGAGTGTCGTTGAGGCCCCCTCTCTATGGGATTGTATGACACCCATGGGTGCACCATACATTGGAAACCTGTTATGACTACTGCTGTGTGGGTATATCTTTTATTTGAAAATATTTGTTGGGTTTGAAGAGGGTATATTGTTTATTTAAACTTATTTTCAAAAAATTACAACACTCACATGATGTGCATACTTGATCGAGGGTATGTGTAAAAAATTCGAGCAAATAAGATGTGAAACCTATATATATATATATATATATATATAATCAATTTGTGGGTGTTTCTAATTTTGCTAATCTATTGGATATTTTGGTGCCAATTATGCCAAAATGTTGGAATGGGGGGTCAACAAATTATTGATTATGATAAGTAATCCCAAACATAAAATGAATGTTTGATTCACAAAAGTCTCACAAATTTCCTTAGTTGTAGCATTCTATGTGTTTGTGAATATTTGTACTCAAGAATGAAATCTAAATTTTGATTTTTGCATTTCAACATAGGATTTGTGCACAATCCCATTGGGTTTGGCATTTTGAAAATTGTCTCGATACCTCCAAAATGTGGACATTGTTTCATTTTCAAATTTAATGAATAAAAATAAAATACCTGCTTTATGATTCCAAATAGGGATATATGATAAGGGGCACCCAAACCCTACCCATCTGCCTAAAATCACAATTTTCATATACCCAGATTGCATGCATCTATAGAAACAATTGAAGGCTAATATACCCTTACTTGAGGATATATTGAAAACAATATATCTGCACAACACTGTTTATGAACCACAACTGGAATATATCCTTTCTAACTCCCCCTCACACTACCTACTAGCCACTTATGTAAATGGCTGAAAAACAAAGGTAAGTAGGTAGGAAATGCATCCTAAATATAGCCTTTTTAAGGCTCCCTTACCAAGGCACCAAAGCACACCAGAACTGAGAACACACACACTCCAAAACAAAACACTACTCAACAAAGAGTGGACACAAGAAAGAGCCTTAGCAACCTTGAGCCCACATCACAAGCTTTTAGAGAAAGTCCCACATGGTGAAAGTTCCATGAAATAGTGCCTGGGGAGTCTGGGACTTTGTGAAATGATCTGTGCAGTGCGTAGGGCGACATCAGTGCCACCTGAAAATGAAAGGGTGAGCCAGCTTCTTTGGCTTGTAGTCAAAGCCTCACCTCTCTCTATCTAACCAATGAGATTCACCATCATCCCTTGGAATCCCTGCAGTGTGGGCTTTGGAATTCGGTCCAAATGGATCTCTGCTGTAAAACAACACTGAGGTAATAAGCTGCTGAGTAATATCATGGGTATGTGTTCTGTTCAAATCTTGTCTCTTCATGAGGAAGAAGGTTTTGCATTTACAAATTGCATGTATCTGCTCTTTTGTCTAGCAAAACTTACCCAGTGACTAATCTATTTTTTGTGGCGAATTTCCACCATTTTTGCGAACTTTTTGTTCTTGGAAAAGAAAGATTCTGTCAAAATTTCTATTTCATGAGGGAAAGAAAAAATCGCCAAAAAAAGAATTCAAATTTCTTAAGATTTGCTAAAAATTGTGATGAAGTTCCAGTTTTCGTGATGGGACTGTTTGATTGGCCTGGCATTACAAATAAGTTTAGATAATTGTGAGCAACAAACCAACTTTAAATTACTTTTCTAGCTGTTTTTTTATTATTGGCCCAGAGATTTATTTTAAGAGAATAGATGTTTTAGGAAAAAGTAATATTGGATAAAACAGTGATGCTAAAATAATGGAACGTTGTAAGCAACATTTGAAACTATTTGAGAATGCATGAGGAACATCATAAATAGCATGTATACCGGGACCATGCAAGAACCTAATAGGAATCCCACAGTATACTGAACCGTTTTATTTCCTTTCACCTCTACAGCATTTGTCAATTTACATATTACCTTTCCAAAAACCCAAAACCCTAAAGCCATAAACCCTAATCCCCCCCCCCCCAAACCCCCCCCTCCCCTTTCCCGTTAAAATACAGGATTTTACACCTTTCCTGGGTTCTTTTCAATCCATTTATGCATAATGTGTTTATTCCCCCTTTTTCCCAAGTGCCAAGGCAATCTTTTG
>Ga0116227_10000539_pt1 | contig 74655 bp, 43 predicted proteins | sample S1TSphgellanicum_FD_89693 | JGI IMG/M metagenome (GOLD analysis project Ga0116227, IMG submission 89693) | Host-associated microbial communities from peat moss isolated from Minnesota, USA - S1T2_Fb - Sphagnum magellanicum MG | ecosystem: Host-associated > Plants > Peat moss > Unclassified...
CATTCCACATTCACAGTTCAGAAAGCCATGGTCAGGAAACTTTTTTTCCTGTCAATCCTTTAAGCTGGTAGTGTTGCTCAGTGACATTGTAAGGTAGAACAAGTATGCTCAACTGCTGAATATGGACTGTACTTGAAACACTCAATACAATTAAAATGCCATCCACATTAAATACCGGGTTGGAGTTCTGGGCTACTGATGTAGCTTGTTGGTTAGGACCAGCCATTGCCTTCCTCCTGCCAAATGTTCCTGAAGGCCTGCCTGCTCCATTTCTGCACAAACTACTAAGACTGGTCATGCAATTTTACCATGAAATTGTGATTACAACAAACTTGTGACTCTCCAATGAACCAAACTCTGTGAAAACAGAGGAGTAGAAACATACCACATTGCCCATCTGGACAAGCTTTCTACCTGTGATGCAGGCTCAAGTACAGAATGGAAGTTACAAGAAGAAAGAAAGTTCCTCTTGTTCAAAGCTTAGAGAGATATCCAAAATGTAGCAGCTGGAGATCCTTTGGTATGGAAATAAACCGCCAAGGTACTCATAACTTGTTTGTACAGAGGCTCAATCCTCAGGTATCCAGAAAGACACCTTCTGTCCTTGGAGTCATCAACTGGGTCTGGTAGTGTTCAAGCCCATGCACTCCTCAATCAAGAGATGCAATTGCAACTTCATGCAAACCAGATGTGCAACCTTCTATCACTTGTGGGCACCACATGTGTATGTCAAGACCATGTGCAGCATGATGGGTGCAGCTTTCAATCAATAAAAAAATTCCTTCCAAGGCCCGCTATCACCAATATACTTGCATCCATGGTCAGGAGAAAAAAGGGGCCCTTGATCATATGCCACCTTCATGACACAAACTTAGATACTGTCTGCTAGAAGACTCCAGCAGAACCTCTACAACCATCTCCATCTTCAAGAATATTGGCCAAGAGTGTCATCGAGCCACAAATTCCACTGATGAGGAGTATCTTCAGTGGATCAGGGCAGACAGCACAAGCGGCATGCACAAACAAGCAACACCACTACACAGGAAATCTGGTAGCTGTTAAGAGAGGATTTGATCGAGAATCTTCAATCACACCAGCCACTCACTTGCTAGGGTTATTGACAACCAAGATCTTCATGTTTCCAGCAGCAGCAGCATATGTGTTTGCAAGTTTCTGGCCATTGCGCCTCCTTCCTGGAGCATTTCTCCGTCCAGGTTCACTGCAAACCCACAAGAGAAAGTTAAGTAGACTGCTGAAGCTGAACAGCCATAGCATTCAATACTGCAAGTTTGTTTGTTGCAGTTTGTTTGCTTTCTCACTATATGTGCTTTCCAACATTGAAAAAGGAAAAGCCACAAGTACAGAACCTAAGAACTTTAGATTCATCAGGGAATTTTACAGTGTAAAAAAGCTGCACCTGTTGTTCATGAATTGCCTGCTTCTTGTGTTGACCGGAGCAGCAAAAGCTTTCTTTGAGGCAGCCTGAGTTGCAGGAAAACTTACACCTCCATTGTTGGATCTTGCTTGAGCAAGTTTTCCCTGCTCATCAAAACAAGGCAAAAGTGTTCAGCATATTTACAATGCCCTCATTACTGAATATTTAGAGAAACCATCAGAAGCATCCAGAGGCAAATCCTGCAAAGCAACTATGGCTTCCTATCAAGTCTCCTGGTCAGGTCTGGTGATCAAATAGGTAGTAGAGGCAGACAATCCAACCTGTCTCATGCTTGATGAGCGTGAAGCCACTGACTTCTGAAGGGCAGCTTTTGCCCCTGGACCATTTAGCTTCCTGTTCCCATTCTTGATCTGCGAAAAAGGAACACGGTGTACAAAACTTAATACAAAACAGAGTTTAGTGTAAGAGAAGAAGCGAAAGATTCGAGGGTGCTCTGAAAGAAAGCAATCTATTCTACCGAGTTATGATACTTACTGCAGCATGGTGCATCTTCCCCTTCTCTTTCTTGGTGTGTTTTATGATGTCATCTGCATCATACCCATTGAGCACACAAGTAAAGACCTCCGTCAGGGAAGAGAACTATTCTCTAGCACCTAGTGACAGACGCGGTACTCTACTCCGGCAGCACCGTCTCTTTCCTCTCACTCGCAACATCACTAGGATGTACGGAGGAAAAAACAAGATCACGGCCAACGAGGATATCGCCACATAGTGTAGGCTCCGCAATTAGGAAAACGGCAAGAAAGAGAGGCCGGAAACCTTAACCCTTAACAACCGAGGAGGAAATCTGACAAAACAACCTCTCTCAACAAGCTTCATTTGGAAACGAACTGCAAGCGGAAGTGCTTACCTAGGCTCATTGACATCTTCTGTTCTGTAGAACCCATAGAGAAATCCATATTTGTCGGAGGATTGAAAGCTGCCATGGATTCTAAATCGCAGCACCAAGATCACAAATCCTCTTTTAAAAGGCACACGCGACAGGTCAAAAACTGCAGAAAACGCCGCAAGCAGGAAGACCCTTCTTTCGGGACACGCTAGGACAAAAAGCCCGCCGCGACACCCGCGAGAGACGAAAAAAAACACAACGCCAGGAAAAGAAGGACGCTTCTTTCGCCTTTGATTCAATCCCCTACTTCCAAGCCAACGTTGCAACAGAGCTCCCTCCAACAACCGACTGCTCAATGGGGGAAAAAGCTGAAAAACTCTTCAAGTTCTACACCGACAACCACGGTAGGAGACACGGCACACACAGACACACAACACCTTCAGACGTGCGGAGCAGGTTTTCTCGGAAACTCCAAAGGATTTCCCGGATAATTTCCTTGCTACTCAGGCGATAGAGAAACAGCCACTCTACACTGCTCCTCTGCAATAGAAAAAACAGCAGACAACTCCAAAAAGAAAAACTCATAAATAGATTGAAATCCTGCGACAATGGTAGAGGAAAAGCTCAGAGGGAACGATCGAGAGACACCACCTAACCTGACCAGGGTCGAATCTAACTCCGATCCCTGGTTCGATCCTAACCACCGTCAAACCTAACTTACATCCTTGGTTAGATCTAACCCGAGTTAGATCCTAACCAGGATCTAACTTGGGTTTCCCATTGGCGCGGTCCCACCTTGACTCAACGATTTCTCGTGGCGCTGCGCATGACGCTCCAGATCGCGGCCATAACACGACCAACAGATTGCCGCTGTGTGGTCTGCAGCATTGAGATCCCTGGGAACGCGAATTTCCAACACTCAATTGCGTGAATTGCTGAGAATGAGGTGCAATTCTTTCGTTTTCTGGTTGCTTGTGGGTTTTCCGTTTTCCTTCGCTGTTGTATCTAGTTGGTCTTCTGTTCAGATCAAGCACTTCAATTCAAAACTTGTAATGCAGATAATCATTGTTGTTGTTGTCGATCTTGCAATATAGCACGGGAATGTGAGAGTTGCGGAGGTCCACAAATTGAGCTGGATATGTAGGAGTATTGCTACATCGTGCGTTCCAGAGATTGACACAACAACCAATAAGCAACCTTTGTATGTGTTTAAGCTACGGGTGAATAGAAAAAGAGCATGGAGATCATCAGATCAAGTAGGAAGGGCATTGTGGGAATAGAATTTGGAGAGTGTAGAGAAGATAGCTACAATTTCTACACCACTTGCCTTGGAAACTTTCAAAGCGAATTCTGATAATGTGGAGGAGAATGTGGCTGTGCCTGTGTTGCAGGTCTGATGTGCCCATGCTTTTGGTCATCTTCGACTTTGTTTTCTGTTTTGTCTCTAAGAGCATCTCCAACAGGAGGCATTAAAGCAGTTTGCAACTGCAAACTAGCGGCCCCCATAAAAAATCCCAATTCATGAATGCCCCAATGGTCATCAAACCCTGCAAATAAGATAGTGGTGCCAGAAAATTTTCCACCAAGCTCCACATTTTGTGCATTGTATCAAGCTCTAGAGATGGCTTTGGAGAGGTGGTCAAATCATGTTGACCAATTGATTCTTTGGTTGTTTCGTTGGAGTTTTGTTGCTTGTAACAGCTATGGTGACAAAAGAATCTGATACAATAGTGGCTGCAAAATCCATGAAGGGAAAAAACTTAGTGGCAAAGGAAGCCGGTCGTTGTTTGTTCATGTTTAGTAGAATCCTATCGCAGGGAATGGCCCAAAAAATCAAGCATTTTGAGTGCAAATAGCAACACATTACAATTGTAATCAACCAGATTCCAGTGGAAAACATCCAACTTGAAGCTTAGAGAGAAAGTGAGGACTAATCAAACATGATGTGGAAATTTTTTGTGACAATTATCAAGCTATTATTGCCCTCAATGAATCTAGCAATTCTAATGAAGATATTTTGCAAAAAGCTCGAGTTTTTCAAGTCAAAAGCATCATAGGAAAATTGTGTTTGCTTTTCTACATTTTTGACCAGTTGATCGTCAAAGATGTTCTTTAGTGGTCAAAAATGAAAAAGGAAAGTAAAAAAAATGCTCTCATGTAAAGCTTGAATAGTTGAATGCATAGATGAATTTGTAGACATGGTGAAAGTAAATCAACAAGAACATTTCAGTGGGTTCAAGGCTTTGAAGTGGCCACAACATGTAGCCAGGGATGATAAAAACATGTTGTAATGAAAGAATGTGTGCTCAGAGCCCGAGCAAAAGCAACCATAAATACGGTAGGTACAAGGCAAGCTGTTGTATAAGTTTAGAACCTGAGCTTAAAGCATAGAGTTGAAACTTGGGATGGTAAAATACCTTTTCCCCTATATACATGCAAGTAAAACTCAAAATGAGTTAATTACAAAATGAGTGTTATGTAAGGAAATTTAGAAATAAACATGAGGATGAAGGTAAGCATTCATTCTCAATATATATGAATGATTTTTTTCATTCATCTAATGTATGAATGAAAAAATAAGTCGAATTTACATGTTTTTAATATATAAATTTTCCAACAAAATTATGGATGAATGTTTTAATTTATCATTAAGTTTTTATCTATTTTTTTTTTTTCTTAATTTTAATTAACTAGAGCTTCATGAAACATAATTTAATTTTACATGATATAACATTTGAGTAATATAATGTAAATTTCATTATAAATGTATTGATGGTTATGATTTTAAATGTCATTATTTTTAATATGTTTTAATTATACTCCTATTATCATCCTAGCATCCACCCCATGGTTGTTTTTTTTTCTGTTTTTTTCCTATATATATATATATATATATGAACAAACTAACCTAGTGTCATTGATGACAATGGATTTTCTTTTCTTTTCCAAAGGTGGTACAACTTCCTTCAAAACTATTTATAAGCATCGTGGACAACAATGAAGGATTTTTTTCATTCTTTTATGAAGGTGACACAACTTTCATCAAATCTAATTAGTGTTGTTGACAACAATGAGTTTTGAATGTTTTAGATATCTTTAAACTACCTATTGGAGTGAGAACATGTTAAAGTATACCAAAAAAATAGTCCTCTTGGGTAAAAAAACACAAACTTGTGACAAGTAAATTAGAAAATAGATGATGCCTTAAGAGATTGTCCTTTTGAACTACATGAAGGCATAAAATGTGATATGTTGAAGTTTTTGAAAGTTTCAAAAGTTGTATCAACTTTTTAAGAAACTAATTTTCAATTTACTTTGCAAAATTTGCCAGTTTGTCTTGTTGTGAGAAAATACATTCAAAGTAGGTCAAAAAAAATTTATTTGGAAATTTCACTCATATGTTGCATTTTGAAAGGGTTTGGGCCATGTTTTAATGTATCAAACACATGCAATGCATTTTAGTGTCATATCAAAAAACATGTTTTGGATGCCAAATTTGAGTTTATGAAAAACTTACTTTTGAAGGGCTTCACATTATCATAATCCAAAAATTCAAATTCCAAAAAATGAGTATTAAAGTGCATAATGACTCAAACATTAATAACACATCATTTGAATTGTTTGATTTGGAAAATATGCAATATTAACCAAAGTAATAAACTTTCAATAAATAAATAAATTAGTGAAAGTAATAATATATGTTAAGAATGATCATCTATGGTTTATTTATTCATTTAAATCAATCTTCCATTGAATGTTGGAGTAACCCCTTTCCTTCTGTTGAAACTTGAAACCAACAACAAGTTGAACACAACAGAACTACAAATAACGGTTGGGGAACAAGGGGCATGGAATATGGTGAAGCTGGAAAAGCTCAAAGGTAACTCATAGTCTTCTGGCAAGAATAAAACATAGAAAAGAGCAAGGAGTTAACAAACTTAGCAACAGATTAAGAGAATGGAGGCGACAAATTGTGGGAGATGTGGATCACAAATAGGCTCTTTTGATGGCGTAGATGTGGTTGCTTGACGATATTAATGGTTGGAGATTATGCTATTTAATGATGCCCCATTAATAACCTTAGTTGGAGTTGGTGATTCTAACGTAAATTCACGATATTATAAGGTCTAGATGTAAAACCTAGATTTTCAAGTAATTTCTTATGAAAAATCATTTTGTACAAATGGTTAGGGTTGTTTTAAAGTCGAAAATTGACGATAATTGACTAGAAAAAAAACATTGTTCCATGATGTCATGTGTTCCTATGTCAACATCTACAACTATTGTTATCACCACAAATACAAAACATAACATGAAAATACCTTAAATGATATCACCATGTTCAACCTTTTGGTGATTCAAAATATGATTCACTTACAACAAGGTAGGAATCCAAGCCTAAAATAGAAAACAAATCCTAATAAAATATGCAAAAGAAATTTGCATGACATAAAAAAATGTAACAACAAACATGTGTTTTGGAATCTAGGATTATATCCTATCCACAAAAAAAAATCCCAAACCTTGTTCACAATTGAAACGGTACAAAATAAAACCCAAACAACTTTAAGTTAATTTAGTTTATCCTTAATTAAGTAACCAAGCATGGAAAATCAGACCAAAAATTTACCTTGTAATATAAATGGAAAGTGACCATCAAATAGGCCTTGGTATATTGAATTTTAAAATATTATTTATTTCAATGATTAATTATATGAAGTTTTTTTACTTTGCTATAACTATGCTTTAAAACCAGGTTTAAAATAGGTTTGTATATGTTCATCAAAATTCAAGTAAATGTCACAACCTACAAATTAGATTACAAGTAGATTAAATATTGATTTTATTCAATTTTGAAGTCAATGACATGCAAAACATATTAATGGACTTTTACATTTTTCATAATAAAATTGAAATATATTTAATTTATAATATAAAAGTAGGAATGAACATAATATTGTTAATTTCATTCTTGCTTGTTACCTATTTTTATTGTACTAAAGTTTTTAAAATTTTGTGTTTGAATAATCAAAAGTCACAGGAAGTATGGAGGCTTCCATAATGAGACTTTAAAAAAGTTTTGAATTTACCTTTTAATGTTTATGTCGAAAATCATCATATTTAAAATTTGAGATTTGAGTGGATGTATTTTTTGGTCCATTTTATCATGCTTAGACCCTAAGACTTAACCAAACAATTAAACTAACACACTTGACAATGAATCCTAGCTGAAGGATTTTAAACCCAAGTAATGAATTTCTAATATGGCCAAACAAAGTCCCTAGGGCAATATGTGTCAAAATTTGAAAATATATAAACATTTTTTAAATGAAAAAGACTTGAATGCCAATTTGAAGATGAGAAAATCAAAGTTTCAATGTTTCATGTGTTTGACATTACTTTAAAATATATAAGAAAAACACTTTATCCCTAATGCAAAAGTTTCTTACCATAAACTTTATTTTCATTGTTTCAAATTTCAACAAAAGTCACATATTTTTACATCATAAATTGTACTTTAATGAACTAAGTTGCATTTAATTCCACTTCCATTACACCTCTAATGAAAAACATATCATTTTAAAATCATATGACGAAATTAAAATTACCACATTAAGAATAATCTTAAATTACAAATCATTTGAAGTCATGATGTTAATAAGAACAATGCATAACTTTTGAAGCCCACCTTATTAGGTCTCAATTTATAATGCATTCATACTTTATGATATTCATATAGCTTGATTAGTGTGAAAAAAAAATAGTTATGTGGTAAGATGAATGGATGTAATGTGAAGAGAGGTTAGTTAGGGTTTTAGTTTTGATCACATTAGCTTTGAACTGAAAAGAAACAAAGTTGGTGAAAAGAATTGTTGTTTTTTTTGCAAAGTTCGATGCAAAAGAATAAGGTCTTTTAGTTATTAAAACTTGAGGACACAAGGTTTGACATGAATTTCATAATGTTAAAAAGATTGTTGAAAATGAAACTATAACTTGATGTGTAACTTGATGTAATTACACAATTACTTAAGTAATTGTTTAAAGGGGTAAATTGAGTGGTAGGATTCCATAATTTGGTTATGGTGCATTAACTTTCACATATTAATTTATGTGCAAGTCATGTGCACCATATGATATTGTTTCCTGTGATTAATTGTGGAATCACATGGGGGACCATGTGATTTTGTTTCCTTTTGATTATTTGGGGAACCATGTGGTGAATAAGTTTTAGAAAGTTTCTTGATTAGTTTCCTTTTGATTAATATAGAAGGGGGTGTTTGTGACCTTGAGAAACACTTTCACTTGTACAAAGTTATAGTATGAATACAAAGTTTGTGAGAATTGAAGTTTTGATTTTGAAAGGCTTTTGATTTTGAATGGTTTTGGTGTTGTTTGTGTTTAGTTCATGGTAGGAGAATGGTGAAATTTGCATAGCCAATAAAAGGATGAGAGAATAATTTTGCAACCAAAAACATAGATTTCATAATTATGTAATAATCATACATAGTTTCAGTCCTAAACCTGTTTGTGTTGTACAAAACCTCGATTGGAACATTAGTGTCATCCTGTGAGGGCCTCTTTTGAGTATATATGCAATTAAAACAATGAAATATTTTTCTTTTCAAAGAAAACAAACACCTAGCTTATGTGTTTGGCAACATTAGATAACATGACAAAGTTTTCAATCAAGATTACCCGAATATCTTTTGTAAAGTGGCCTAAGGAAGATGAAAAATAAGATTATGATGTACTTTTCGATTTTCTTTGCAATAAAAGCAAAAATTTTGTACTCAATGTACTAAGAACTTCTCTATATCTCATATTTGTTTACATAGACATGCCCTGGAAAGTACATGTACTCTGCACCAGTGACTATGATTGAGTGATTATCTTAATAATGAACTATTTGAAACATCCATATGGTTGAATATTATTCCATTGATTATTTAAATCGTTGCTGATTTGAAACTCTCTTTCTCACCTGGGTGAAAGGATTGTAATATTCAACTAAATAATCTTGAGAAAAGTGAGAAAACAATTGTGAGCTGTTCAAAGCTTCACCCTAAATGATCACATAATCAAACTTTGAATTATCATTTATGTGACTCAGATAATTGAACCTTGAACCCCTTAATGTAAGTATCTATCCCCAAAATAGACAAAAGCAATTCTCTTCACAAACTTCACAATTACCATTCTACAGTAATCCAATCTTTTGGTTCCTTGCTGCTGTTGTTAATGGAGGCATATTTTTTAATTAATCATTGAATGTCATGTCAAAATTCTGTTGTCCAAATGGTGGGATCCATGCCAAACTCAGAAGCAGAGTTTGGAATTCAGAAACTGCATATGAAAGTGGAGGAGGAGGAGCTTGGAAGAGCTTGGAGTAGCTTCTTTGTGTCTCATTCATTCCTTCATCTTTAATGTCAAACTATGGATCATCTGAAAGATCTTCCATGGAGCAAATAGAGCTTCTTTTAGCTTAAAATTGTAACCAAAACAACAGAAACCAAACTACGCCTACAAGTCTCAAAACATGAGCACAACAAGAGAGAAAAGAAAGAGAATGAAATTTGCATGAAAATCTATCATTCCATTGTAATCCATGTTTTGGTTCCTTGCTACAGTTGTTAAACAAGGTGCACTCTTGAATCAAACCTTTTATAATGTCATGTCAAATTCTGTTGTGCAAATGCTGGGATTCATGCCAAACTCAGAAGCAGAGTTTGGATTTCAGAAAAAGTACACATGAAAGTGGAGGAGCTTGGAGGAGCTTCTTGGTATCTGATTGATTTCTTCATCTTTAATTCCAAACTATATATCCATATCGATCATCTGCAACATCCCAGATTCTCCTTGAAGCAAATAGAACTTCTTGTAGCTTAGAATTGCAACCAAAACCAGAGAAACCACACTACCCCCAAGTCTCAAAACACGAGCACAACAAGAGAAAAGAAGAGAATGAAATCTGCATCGACTACAACAAGGAGCTTGACCTTGGAGCTTGAAGTTCTTGATCATCATCATCATTGTTGTAGTACATTTCTACAGAATGAAAGCAAAATTTGATGATGGTGACGATAAGGTGATGATGATGATATGTTGCAAATTGTGACGAGTGTCGTTTGATGAGAGAAGGAGGATTACGAAAAAAAGGAGGTGTGTTGGATTGTGTGTTTTTGTGTGTGGAATGGATGATGGCGGACTCTTTCTGCTCGGTTTTTGTGTGCCAAGAAGCTTGGTGTGAGCAGCGGACCACTACTAACTTACTTTGGCCAAATTCTGGAGGAGAGAGAAATGCTTACTGTTAGGGTTAGGGTCGCAAGCTCTTGGTCGGTTGAAGTTACTAGCCTGTTGTTGTTGGAGGTGAGAGATGCTGGAAAAGATATTTGCTCCACTGTAATCTTGCAGGTGTAGTTTTTTTAGCAGTAGATTGAAGGGATGGAGATGAGAGAGGATTCATACCAAAACAAGGCAAATTGTGTTTGTTTCTGTGGAACAGGTCTGTTGATCGAGCTATCCAGCAAACACTGAGACACAAAAGCAGAAGCACTTGGGTGGGGAGAGAGAGAGAGATCAAGTAAACAAGAGCAACGGGTTGGGCTGTCGGTCAACAATGATGCCCATGGTGGGGGTGAGAGTAGCTGCAATGGGAGGTCGGGGATTCCTCCAGTGGCAGCAGTGGCAATGCTCAGTGGCCACTGCGGGAGGAGCTTCCCCGAGACCAATGCTACCACTGTTAATTCAACACAGACAGCTGTCTGATATACCACTTCTGAGAGAGAAAACTTGTGTTTTGAGGCCCTCGTTACTGAACCGTCCAACTCCTTTCCTGCTTCCATTGCAGTGTGCACTGCAAGATCCTTCCTCATCCTCCTCTTTAGTGCTCCTTGACATGAAAGGTAACTCACTTGCAATCCTTTGCAGCTCTGAAGATTGTAATCAAGAATGTACAAATACCTTTGCTGTTGAATTCTAACTGTAGTCTTTAGCTATATGACTGCCAGGTTTAGTTGTAAAATGAAGAGCTTGGTGGAAAGTGTTTTTCAGTTACATATCATGTTCAATGAGGTTCAATTGTGCACCTGAGGTTTTGGGTTTTGGGGCTTTTTTATGGTTTCCTGCAGAATTTGCAGATGGGAGTATCATGTTCAGGTTTGGCACAGATGAGGAATGCAATGATTCCTTGGGGCACTCTGGTGCTGAAGAGGTTGATGGAATAAGCACTTTGCAGAAAGACCTGAGAGAAAAGGAGATAGATTCTGCTGGCATCAATGGAGTTTCTACAGCCCAAAAGGGGAGTATGGAAACTTTACAGAAACAAGAGGCCCAAGTGGCCAAGAGCGTAGATTTACAGGGAGAGTTGGCTGCTGGAAAAGCAGGAACAAGCGATGATGTTCTTGGAACTTCTTGGAAAGATCAAACTGCACTACTGGGGGACTCTGAAATTGCACCTGATACTGGAGATGTTCCTGATCCAACAACACTATCTTCGATTGTCGCTGCTGCAGCCCACCTTGTGGAAGAAATAAATGAAAAGGTGGATTTCTCACATGTTGAATGACTTGTTGTCACAGAGAGGTCCTGTGAGATTTGACTGGAAAGATGTTTCTTTATTTAGTCCTAGTTCCTGCATGCAAGTTTGCAACTGACATGCATGTGATATGTCTGACCACCTAATGCAGAAGAAAGCTAACAGCAGTGCTGCATCAACTCAATCTACTCCAAAAGTTGCTGACAGGACAGGTTTTGCTGGGATTGGGTTAGAACTTCTCCAATCCTGCTTGTAAACAGTTATCTCGTTTGTTAAAGTTTGCATCATGATGCAGCTTTTGGTGCTGGAGTTTAGAAAGTCTCCTCCTTGAATGCCATTTTTGCTGGAAGCACAAAGAATTGAATTGTGACTTATATGATTATTGTTTTAGCTGCAGGATGCAAGAGAGAAACCAAGAAGATGTGCATCTGAACTCTGCAGCTGCTATGATTCCTCACCCTAACAAGGTATGGATAGATGGATGGGTCATGTGGGTAATATTATGTTAGAGATCTGGGGCTTTTGGGAAATGACTGCAGAAAATATTGAAGAGTTATTGTGGCTAATCCTCCCCTCACCATTTCCATTTCCATTTCCTCTAGATTCTTCCATTGACTCAGGACCTTTTGATGTTCTTGAATGCTCAGTTTTCACAGGTGTGATGTTGGGGTATATCACACAGGTTGAAACTGGAGGGGAAGATGCGTACTTCATTGAGGGGGTGCATTGGGTGGGTGTTGCTGATGGTGTGGGTGGATGGGCTCTTAGTGGTATTTATATAATTTTTTCATTTTTGTCCCTTGCATTTTTGCCATTAAATTAGCATTCCTTTGCCAATTGTGTTGGCTTCTCCTCCTTTCTCTCTCTCTCTTTCTTTCCACATCCAAATTCACATCTAAGCTCGATTTCTAGTGTGGGAGAACAAGTCATTTTCTAGTGATATATTCCAGTTCTTTTGGAGATGGGGCACCCAGAGGGTCAGAGGAGTGATGAGATAGTTTCAGCACATACTCAACACTTACCTGTTCTATGGATGGATGTGGGGCAATGATGGCAGGAGTCAATGCAGGGGACTATGCGCGAGAGCTCATGTGGAACTGTGGTGAACTTGCACGCAAAGGTTCATCTGACCCAAAGTCAGTTCTTGTGGAGGCTGCTGGGAAAGCCAAGGCTAAGGGCACAGCAGCTGCCATAGTTGCATCTGTTTATGACCAGGTTATGTCTCTATTTCAGTCGTAAAAGTGGCATACAGGAAAGAGGAATTCAGAGGAGGTGATGGTTAAAAGGAATATTTCAAGTGGCAAAAATTACTTTTTTTGTGTGTTGTGCTGGGTTCTAAGTCCACAGGGGAGTCACTTTCCAAAAACATGGGAAGACCTTGTCCCTTTACCTTTCAGTTGCTGCTCATACAAGTCAGATGCTGAGTTGAGAGTTTAGGTTTACTGGGTTGCTCAAGGATTTTGCAGACAGGCTGGTACAGTTTTCTGGTTCATGATTCCCTTGCTCGAGCTGGAGAGAAGGAATGTATACAGAGAGACATGTCCTAATGAGAAACAATCTCTCATGTGATGCAGACTCTTCAAGTGGCCAACATTGGAGATAGTGGCTTTGTTGTTGTGAGAGATGCAGCAGTTGTTGCAAAGTCAAAACCAATGGTTCGAGGGTTCAATTTTCCGTATCAGATTGGCACTAATGGAGATGACCCAATCACTGCAGAGGTGAGTATTGCCATATTTTGGGCTTGCAACTGAAACCAGAATGTTACATAAAATGAGAGTGCCAGAAAAATGGGGTGTGTTCATGCATGCAGTTGTTTTAACATATGGAGAAGGTGTGCTATTGGAAATGCTTTTTGCCTCTGCTTGTGCTATCTTCCTTTATGCTGCCTTGGATTTCCATGTTGATAAATTCTATGCCCATCTCCCAGCAGCTACAACAATAAGCTGTGTATACTGCGTGCAGGCATATGAGTTTCAAGTGACCAAAGATGATGTCTTGGTTTTAGGCTCCGATGGAATTTTTGATAATCTCTTTGAGGGACAAATTGTTGCAGTCATAATTGCTGTTCGAAAGGCTCAAGGTGGACCTGAGGTAGGAATCCATCATAAGCTCATCTCAGCTTCCCAGTTTTTGCTATGAGAAGGTGACAGCTTTTGCTGTGTAATTCCATTAGCAGTTCAGGCTCATTTTGACTGACAACTTACTATTGTTTACAGCTTTTGCCTTACCTGTTGAAACTTGTGCTGAGTCAAAATCCAGAAGTATTAATTTTTGTTTATGAGCAAATCAATACAGGGTTTGTATTTGATTATTGGATTATAATTTGAATTATGGATTTATGGGTCACTTGGTTGACTCTAGTTTACAGGGGAAATGGAGCTGCCTTATGATAATGGTGTAACCCACTTTGATTGCATGGTGACTGGCAGGTGATAGCAAGAGAACTAGTGAAGCTGGCTCAAAAGGTGGGACACATGAAGCAGGGTGTGAGTCCTTTTGCTGTGGCAGCGCATGGTGCTGGGTACACTAGCTATGTCGGGGGGAAGCTTGATGACACCACAGCAGTGGTGGCAGTTATGATCTGAAACCAACTATCTTGTTCCTCAAATGAAAACTTGAAGATTTCAAGAGATGTGTCATTGAAGTTCTTTTGAATTTCATAGGAGCTCTTGTAAAGAAAAAATTCCTGTACTGTAAGAGCCCTGTAGTTCTCTGCTTAAGGTGCAGAAACTGTGTTGGGTGGTGTATATAAGTAGATTCGTCTACTGTCCTCACTTTTGCTATCTAGAATCATGATTACTCCTTTAGCTGTTTAGTTTCTAGACAAGATTTCACACTTTTGTTGATTTTCTCTCTATTTGATTTGATTTGATTGATATTGTAGAAATGTGAAGAAATTACAGACAAAGTTTTGTACATTTTTGTAGATTATTTATTTCTATTGAGAGTCTACAAATTTCCTTACAATCTGGCAGATTCTCCACTGGGTGCCAATTGGATCAGATAGTGGCTATTGCTCAGACCCTGCTTGCAGCCACCCCTGCACATTGGGCAGATCCTCCCAATGGCCATTAAATTCTGGATCATACAGCTTCTGTGTTGTATGGGAGAAATCCAAATCTTGCAACAACTGAGAAAGCAGTTGATACCAAAACTGAGAAGTGATGTATTACTCCCATCCACACAGATTGGCAGATAAGTGAAGAGATCTGCAGAAAAAGATAAACTTACTTTTCACCTTGAGAATCATCCTAAAAAACCCTTCAATGCCCATGACATCACATTCCTTTCTAAAATCAGCCCCTCAGAGTTCTTGGATATTCAAAGGTGGGAGACTCTCAATCAAGGATTACATGTGAGAGTTCTGCTGGCAGTGAGAGTTCTTGTTGTACATCACTCTTCTCTTGCTGACTCTGATGAGAAACCTACCAACTATTCCAACCAAATATTTGATGGACGAATGAAATGTGCAATGTCTAAATTAAAAATGAACAATCAAGCTTATTTCAAAGAGATAAGGGAGAGAGCCCCCTTGTGCAATCTTGACAGATGTAATCTGCCAGACCATCAACTTATGCAACGACCTTCTTTGATGTCACTGAGTTAACAATGGTGGCAAACTCTGGACCCTTGAGAGAAGCACCTCCAACAAGAAAACCATCAATGTCCTCTTGCTTTGCCAGCTCTGAACTGTTAGCTCCAGTTACTGAGCCCCCATAGATGATGCGAATTTGTGCTGCTACTTCTGCAGACAATTTTTCACCCAACCACTTTCGGATGCCTGAATGTACTTCTTGAGCTTGTTGTGGGGTTGCCACTTTTCCAGTCCCAATAGCCCAAACTGGTTCATATGCAACTACCACATTAGACCAGCTTGGTAGCTCATCCACAAAGGCTTGCAGCTGCTCAAAGATAACATCAAACGTGTGGTTAGATTCCCGCTCCTCGAGCTTCTCTCCCACACAGGCTATCACATTCAAGTTCTTTGATAGGGCATATGCGCTCTTTTTCCCTATAAAGTCGCTCTTCTCACCTTGCCAACCACACACACACACACAGAATCAGAAAGAACAGCAAAATCCATCAGAGAATTCTGAGAAGAAATCAGTGAAACCCTAAACCAGATCGGACCAAATCAACCGGTTCATTGAAGAATCAAAGGTTGTGTGAGTCTAATACAAACACCACAATCAGGGGTGAAATTGACATTTCGTAGATCACTGCAGTTACATTGACCACAATGTTTTCTCCTCCCCCCCCGGCACAAAATGCGCACATTGAAACGTCCTTCGAGCTAGGATCGGACATTTCATCAGTTGAGAGAAGGGGAGAGAGTCTTCTTGTTACCTAGGATGTGCCTTCGCTCGGAATGTCCCGTGATCAACCACTTGGTTCCGATGTCCTTCAGCTGCTCCGCTGAAACTTCCCCGGTGAAAGCTCCCCCGCCACCAACCCAGGCGTTCTGCGCAGATACCTGGATACGCGGAGCGAGCGATTTCACCACCTGCTGTATGTATATTGCAGGCGGTGCCACCACGATGTCCACATCGTCTTCCAGTGGTGTGGCGTTCAGATCAGACACGAGCTTGGCGATGGACTCCTGCGTGCCGTTGCACTTCCAGTTTCCCCCCACGAAGAACTTGCCGGTGCCAACCATGACAACAACTCCCCGTTTGCTAGTGGCACTGCCAGCGCCTGCCACCTGATGCAGCAAAAATGCAAACCCATTCTGCAGCTTCTTCTTCTCCGATCCGCCACAAAACTCCACTTTACGCAGCCCTGAAAACTGGCCACACGAGGTCTGCGAAGATCGCACCGAGGATGTTCCGCTCCTCCAACCCACGGCGTACGAGCTTTTGGAAGCCATGGTGCACGTGTGCTGCGCCATGGCTCCTCGTTGCTGCCTCGCTCGCTTTGCTTTCTCGACCCTGCTAATGTCAGCGTACACACAACGCACCAAACCCGCACAACGCTAAGAGTGAGGAACCGAGGCTCTCAATAAAACAAAACAAAAGGGGAGGAACCTGGGAGGTTCGAAGTTCGAACCCTCGCGAACAAACCTTTCGGACCCTGTTGGTCGCCTTCAGTGTTGGGATGGTATATCATGTTAGCACTCATAGCAGAATTATAGGGCCACTTTAGATGGGGTCCAGGGTCCAAATTCCTAGGACCCAATTTGGACTCATTTGAAGCAAATTGAATCCTTGAGTTGGACCCTGGCTTGCATCTTGGTTCTTCAAATCTTGAGCTCTCCTTTTTAGCCCTTTTTCTTTGGTTCAAACCGATTGATTCCCCCACACCCCCCAATGGTGCCATGTAACATGAGGCTCAATTTACCACTTTCTTGGACCCTTATTGCAAGGCCATGGGTCCAATTTATGGCTCTCATAAAATAGGATTGCTCTATTTCATTGGACCCTCATCTAAAGTGGCCCTTAACCTGCACCTGTTATCAAAATTGGCATCAAGGACCCTACAAAGTCATACAAGCCTTAAACTTATACCATCCTCATATGGACCAATGTTGGGTGGATATCATGTTTTTGGCATATTTGTCAAATAAGGATATCCATTTTTCTTTTATCTGTCAGATAAGAATATTATCTTAAATGGTCAAATGGGTATTAGGAAAATATTGCTGTTTTTTTTAATTTAAACATATTTGGATAGGACATAAACACCAAATTATACGAGTATTCATTCCTTGGAAGTCTCGGATTTGACTCATTTTAGCCTCACATGAATTGACATTTAAGCATAGAATAATTAAAATGTAAACTTTTGTTGTCAGGGTGGGTTGCTAGTGGTTTTTTTTAAGGCACTCAAAGTTTGTCATAGCTTTGGACAAAAACTAGTCCCCTTTAGATTAGTGCATTCTAGATGCTTAATCTTGCTAACATGTTTTTTCAAATGCTTTGAAAACTTTCCAAATTATTCTTCCCACTATGTTCTTTAAATTTAGCATTACATTTTCTCTATTTTTTAGTAATGCATAAATTCATGAAAAAAATATGTTTGAAACTTTTTCTAAATGAAAATTATCTTCCAAAAGGCTTAGGCTTTTAAAGATTAAGATTTCTTATATTGTTACTATCACATCTAAATGCCTATATCGAACTATTTAGAACATATCACATATCAACATAATTTCCTATTTAACAAGCATACACAGGTGACAAAGTTTTTTCAAATTTGCTTAGTGTTTATTTATTGATTTAATGTTTTGTGTGTGGTGTGCATTGTTCTATGTTTAGTGTGCAGTGTTTTGTGCTTAGTGCATGGTAACTTGTGCTTGGTGCATAGTGTTATGTGTTTGGTGCTTAGTGTTTTGAATTTTATGCTTGGTGTGTGGTGTTTTAAGATGTGAACTTGGTGCAAAGTGTTATGTGCTTGGATCACAATGTCTTGAGCTCATTTGGTGTTTTAGTGTTCCATGGGCTTACCAAATTATTATTTTGGTGTTACGTAATTTGCTAGATTAGGGTTTTGATTTTTAGCATTAATTACTCTATGATTTGCTAGTTTAAATGTTTTGTATACTTTGTAATGGCACATTTGTTTGGTGGTTTGAAAGGATCAGAATACAAGATTCACCTACATTAGTCATTTAGTGTTCACCTACATTTGTTGATGTTGATGTTGGTGAAAGTAGGATTGGGAATGATCGCAATGATGTTTTTCGATCTAAATTCGTGAGTGAGTTAGACATTGAAAGGGAGTTGAATGAGGAGGAGGTGCTACAAGTTGAAGTTGACACTCAACAACAATGACTCCTTCTATAGTTAAAGGCAAATAATTTTTTTTGGTTCCTTGGCATAAAACTATGTAGGTCTTTTATAGACTTAATGTTTCTTCTATAATCGTTGATGTTTTAAAGTCTCAAAGGATGCAATGTGTTGTCTACCATAATGTCTAACAAGAAGATTTTATACAAAGTAATATTCAACATCATAAGGTCTTGTTAGCTATAACAAAGTGCATGGGACAATAATAATGAATAGTTGTGTTTTTATAAAACATTCTATTATGTTGAACCTATACCAAAGCCAAAAACTTGCTATTGATGCCACTTTCTCATATCATGCCCAATAGTTTTCCAAGAAATGGAAAATTCCAACATCCCATTCCATAATTAGTTTTTCAACTCTAGAAAACCTTACAAGAAGTTTGACCTTGCTCAACAACAATTCTTGGAAGATTTGTGTTTATATATTGCCAAAGGGTATTGCCTTTTGAGCTCCACTGAAAACATTTGGCATAGGAAACTAATTCTTCACCAATGTGGGAGGGTCACATTTCCAAACATGCGACAACTATGTCGTGAAGTTATACCTAACATGGTCAACAAGACCATGGAATCCCTGTTCTTCCTATCTTTGAACTGAAGCCACCAAGGCATAATCACAATCAAGGTACCCCTTTTTGGACACATGATTCAAAGATTTTGTTTTTGTTATCTTCCAAATATAAAATTTAAATAAAATAAATTTAAGTGAAAGATATTGGATACTTCAAATTATGATAATTTTCATCGTGGTGGTGATATTTCACATGCATATGTAATTATGCATAAATATTTTGGTAAAAAACCAGAAATGCAGAAAATGTGTACATAAATTTTTATATACAACTTAATATGTTTTGTTGCATGAAAATTTCTTGCACATTTTACCGACTCTTAGGGCCAAGTGAATATAAAAAATCAACCAAATAGAAAAAAAAAAAAAAAAAAATCATTTTTCTTTTTTCCCTTTAAAAATTAATTTTATATACTTCAAAATTCTTATATCATATATTATTTAATCAAATGCATTATATGAACATTGCCAAACATAGATGTATGCATGCATTACTTATCCATGAAAGAAAATTGAAGTCAATTGCATTAGTTAATACATTTCTTTTGATTCTTTTAAAATGAAAATTACAATTAAGATAAGGATTCAAATTATTTGAAAGGATTCAAAAGGACATCTATATTATATCCAATTTATTCTTGGATTTTTAAAATAAGATTAACATGACATCATTCTAGTTATAATCATATATCAATCCACTATATAATCATAAATGTAATAAAAATCCAAAATAGTCTTTTGCAATTCCTTTTTTTGTTAGACTATCTTTTTGGGTACCCTAATTGTGAATATGCCCACCACAATTATTGCCATGTTTGATTTTTGGATGTCCCATGGTGGATTTGACACATTTCCTTTGGTGGTTAATTACATTAACAAATAGTGGGTTCCTTGTCATGTTATTTTCGACATTCTTGAAGTCATGAAAAAGTAGGGGCTACCATGGCTTTATAATTGAAAGATCTACTTATTCAACTTGATTTATGTGATAAGGTGATTTAGCTTATGTGAAGGACAAAGTGCCAACTTGAACATTTTCACAAAAGTTTTGGCAAACATTGTGTCTTGTGTTCCATTAATGTTCCCACAACCATATGTTGGTAGTTATTTTGGGCATGTTATGTCCAAGTGTTGCAAGTATGCCTTTAATGATCTAAAAGTTTGTGCTTCCATGAGAAAGGTGTCAATAAAAGATGTGCAAACATCATTGCAAAAAACCATAACATGGACCAAAAAAATTGGAAAGGACAAACAAGAATGGGCAAAAGCTTGTAAAGATGCAACTTTTCACCTTGGAAGTTAAAGACATTTATGAAGATCAAATTTGCCTTTGAAATTTTTTTCAAAGAAACATTGGAGTTTTAAAATGCCATTAATTTGTGTTTTTCAAGGTAAACATTTGTTTTGCATGACAAAATTCTTAGCTTGTGAACATAGGTTGTGGCAAAGAAAGTTAGTGAAGTGTTTACTTTTGTGGTCACACAATCCAGGGTTGTCAAAATTGATGTGACGTAGTCATTTTGCGTCAGGGGTCACGTTGGTGTTTGTCCTGACATGTTCATCGTGTTTGTCAAGATGAATGTAAAAAAAATTTATGAACACTCGAATAGCCCCCCATACACATGGTAATCGAAAACGGATTTTTGTTGCCAATCCTACAATGACCAAAAATTTTCAATTGTTAACCTTAGAATGATTGAAATATTTTTGGTCACCCTTTTTTATGGCAATAAAAGGGGGGCATGTCATATGTTTTTGGAAAGCCCTTGACAACACACCCCCACCATTGTATGACAACTAAAATTTTTGGGTCGCCTAAGAGGGCATGTGGGGAATGATTTGTTTTTCAAAAATGATATTACATGTGCCCCCCCCCCCCCCGTTTTGGTGACTGAAAATTTTTAGTTGCCATTTGACATTCCCCCACCATTGGATGGTAATTGAAAGAGGTGGCATGTGTTATCATTTGGAAAAAATAATTTTTTGCCCCGCTTTCCTTCTTGGGTGACTGACTAATTTTGGTTGCCATTCGATGGCGTGGGTGTGTCGAATGACAATTAAAGAATTTTGATCGCCATCCAACGATGAAGGTATGTCAAATGGTCACTGAATTTTTTTGGTTGCCATCCGAAACACCCCCACTATCCAATGGCAACCAAATTTTTTTGATCACCCACAAAGGCAAAGGGGGAAGGGCATGAAATGGTAATAAGAATAAGGGGAGGGAAAAAAAAGGAAAAAGAGGAGTAGAAAAAAAAGAGGGGAAAAAGGCAATAAAAACAAGTGGAAAATATTGGCAAGACTAAGTGGAGGGAGAAAAGAAAGGGTAGCAAGAAGAAAGAGGGAAAATGGGGGGTGGGAACAAAAGAAAAAGGGGAAAAAAACATAAGGTGAAAATGAAAGAAGAGGGAAACAAAACAAAAAGGGTGGTTAGTAACCAAAGAAGAATTTAAAAAACGAAAGAGGGATGAAAGAAAAAAGAATAAAAGGTGGGCACATACAAAAAAAGAAGGAAAAAACAAAAGGGGAGTGGGGATGAAAGAAACAAAAAAATAAGCAAAACAAGGGGGGCCTCGAAAAACCGAAGAACAAGGAAACAAAACCCAAGTGGTGGGGAAGGATGAAGAAAACAAAAAGAGGGATTTTCACCAAATGGCAACTGAATTCGTTCATTTTAGTCAAATTTGTTTGGCCCCATTGAATGATGACTGATATGGATTCGGTCGCCACCAAATATGATCACCATCATTGGATGGCGAACAAAATGGATTTGGTTGTTATTAATAGATGGCAACCAAAACCATTTTGGTTGCCATTATATTTGGTCACCATCGTTGGATGGAGACCAAAAAGGGGGGAATATGACATAACACCCTTTTGCTTATTTCAGTCACCCATAAGGATGGGTGATTTAAAAAAATATGGTTGCCATTTAATTGTCACAATTTTTCAGATGGAGATTGAAATTTTCAATTGCCAAAAAAGGGGGTCATGCCACATGTTTTTCAAAACTTCTCAACGAAAGCTTGACAAAAATTTATGACAACCCCCCTTTTGTGGTGTCTAAAAACATTCAATCGCCATTTTAAAAATAGTGATGGTAAGATGATGATTGAAAATTTTCAACTGCCACACCTTGTTCCATTTCAGTCGACCCCCTATGGCCATTAAAAAAAATTAGTCACCACAAGGATGGGCAACTAAAAAACTTCAATCAGCCCCCTTTTTAATGACTAAAGAATTTTAGTTGCCATCCGACACACTCACACCATCAAATGGCAACCAAAGTTTTTCGATCACCTAGGAAAGAAAGCGGGGCATGACATTAATTTTTTTTCCAAAATGATAACATAGGCTTGCACCACTTTCAGTTGTCATTTGATGATGGGGGTATGTTGGATGGCGATTGCAATTTTTCAGTCACCAAAAGAGGGGATGTGTGTACCCCCGTCATTAGGTGGTGCCTGAAATTTTTTGATAACCATTCAACACATTGATACCATTGAATGGTTATCAAAAAAATTTGGTCACAATTCGACACACTCACACCATTAAATGGCAATTGAAATTTTTCGGTTGTTCTAAAAGGAAAACATGGGTTGAATTTTTTTTGTTTTTCCAAAATGATAATAGAGGCTTGAACCCTTTTTGGTGACCAAAATTCGTTTTCCATGAAACACACCCCACCATTGGATGGTGACCAAATTTTTTTGATCACCAAGAAAGGCAAGGGGGGTGGGGGGGGTGTTATATTTTTTGTAAAACCCTTGTTAAGAACTTTCTAAGAAATATGAAATGTGCCTTTTTCGTTGCGACCAATATGTTTCAATCACAATTCGATGGTGGGGGTATTTGGTCGTCATTTGACACATAAGTTTGATCACCATCTAACACACCCCCATGTCCGATGAATATCGATTTGTTTTGGTTGCCAGGAAAGGGGGACATGTCATATTTTAAAAAAGCCTTCACCCTTTTTCTATTGTGATAAAAAAGTTTTGATAATCATAGGGAGGGGTGATTGAAATTTTTTTGATCATCACAAAGTTGGGGACCAAAATATTTTGGTCGCAAAGGTGGCGATTAAAAAATTTCAATCGCCATACTTTGTGGTGATGAAAAAGTAATCAGTCATTATAAAGTATGAGGATTAAATTTTTTTTCAATCGCTATAGGGTTCATGGTGATCGAAACAAGTCAAGTTTCAATTGTTTATAAACCTACCTTGGGCAACTCGAGAGTGCTTTTGACCTAGGTTAACTTTAGGTTGATTTAAGTTCACCATATATTGACGTGACGTAGAGGTGCATCTACATCGAGATGCGTTTGTCACATCATGAGGGACACACGAATGCAGTGACAACCCTGACATAATGGGTGTTGAACCAATCTCGAGGGTATTGGTTGTTGTTTAATACAATTGTTGCCACCATAAATATGTTTTGTATGATGGAAAATCACAATTTTATAATGATTGTTATAAGGAAGGTATGTATGTGGTTTATTGGATGTGAAATCTATCTTGATGTTTCCAACATTGAATTTATGTGGTGAAATTTGTTGTGTAACAATTTGTTGATTTTCTTTACTTATGAGTTGGAGATTTTGATTTTGAGTTGCAACATTTTGACTATCTTATGAAGTCTAAAGTGATTATTGTGTTGAAGCCATTTATGGCCTTTACATCTTCATTATAGCCTTGAATACACATAACATGTTAGTTTTTATGTTGGACCCACATTTAAAAAATTTGCAATTGATTTGAGATTATGTGGGACTTGAGGTGGCAATAACAATTATAGTAGAATAGGACCACACAATTTTGATGCCACTCTTGGGTAGATGCAGGCTTAAATGGTAGATAAAAAATCCCTAAAAGTTCATTTTTTGGTGTCAAATTAACATAAATGGGGGACTATGGGTTGGTTAATGAGTTAATTAGATTCATATGAAAATATGCCCATTCAAAAATCTTTTTGACATACATTTTATAAGGAAAAAAATCATCAATCCAACAAAAAATGACCCATGTAAATATTTTTGAAAATAAGGTCCAAATTTTGGTCATTCAAAAGTCCATAACTATATATTTTAGTTAAAGCTTTTGTAATGAAGTTTTCAAATCTATGTTTGCTTTTCTTTCATTTGTCAAATATTAAGTCCTTATAAGATATATTTTCAAAAAATGATATTGAAAATTTCATGTGTATGGCAAGTGTAAATGGTCGGGATAGTCCATATGTTTTCACTTCAAAAGTCCATTACTACACAATGGGTGCACATTTACTATGCACAAATTATATGAATAATTTCTTATTGAAGTTGAGAATCTTAAACCAAATCCCAACTATGCATATAAATGGTTTTATGGCATGTTAATTTATTACACCCTACAAAAAATTGTAATGGGACACAAAAAGTGAGCCACTATAACTTGCATTCACCTTATTGCCAACTATTTATAATAGTTTGACATTGAAACCCATTACTATTGAACCTCTAGATCTTGGTGCATTTGAATTAGGTGTTTTTAAATTAATGGCTTCGATCGAAAAAGTTTCCATGGGGCTTCTTATAGATGTATTGTCACTTCATAGACGAACTGTAGTGCCAACTGAAACTTTTAGTCCTTTCAACTAGTGGGTAGAAGATGAACAACAATTCCTAAATATAAGTTTTTTAGCAAAACATATTTTGGGAATTGTAGGTCTATAGATTAAAATTGAAAGGATTTTTAGTATGGTTGGAATTATCATAGGTTTGAGGCATTGTTGTCTTGGCATTGAGAATTTAGACAAGCCTATCTTCACCATGAAAAATTGGCATGATGACCTTAAATTGGGATGTGTGTTTAGTTCATTGGTCAAGTTGATGGAAGAATACTTGGATTTTGAAGACATTTTGCTTAAAAAGAATGAAGAACTACTTTTAGACTTTAGTTTATTTGAAAGGATTAATTAGGTGTTGTGTTGAAGGGTGCAAAATGCAAAAAAAGTTTGTGTGAAATGCCAACAGTGCCATAGAATTCAAAGGTGGGAGGTAAAATGATATTTGTTTTGGTTTGTTTGTTGTTTTTTTTTTTTCATGCATTTACATTGTTTTAGATTTAAATTAGCCACGAACCATTTGTGTTGTTGAAAATGTTTGTTTTGTGTAATATTTTAAAGTTCCCAAGAAATTAACAAGTTATAGAGTGCTTCAATGATGAGAAGGGACATATAAAATTTGAAGTAGTTTTAGATTTCCAAAGCTTCAACAAAATGATCAATGCACTGTTTTTTTGTTATTTTCATATGGTGCAACTTCATTTTAAAACTGTGTTGGTGATAATGTTGTTAATATTTGAACAATTGAACTTGTGCATTAGATGTGTTTCCATGGTATGACAGTGTTTTGATCTCCATGATGTCTCAAACTATTAACATGTTTGTCCCATAGTCTTGATTTCCATGTTGTTGTTTCACCGTCCTCATGATTTCCATGGTGTTTTAGAGTTTTTATGGTTTTTATGGTGACTTGGCATTGTTTTCATGAAGTTTTTTTTTTTTTGGTCTTGAAGCTTAAAAGAACTAATAAAGTTATTAAGCTAGGGTGTGTCTGTTTTAATGTTTAAAGAACTATGGATTTTTGGGCATGCTACATGTGTCTATATTTTTAAAAAAATAGAATCATAGGTTGAAACTTGTGTGGATGGGTGTTTCACTATTAAAAAAAAGGTGTTTTGTAATTGGCCTTGCAATTCAAATTTTGAGTTGTAAAGGACATTTGTAACTCACTGTATTTGTATGTTTGTGAGTGCTAATGGACAAGTTACATGAGTTGTAGAGTTGCAATTCACCGTATATACGGTGCAACTTATTACAACGTAGTCAAAACAACTCATTTTCAACTACTATGCATTTCCATTATAAATACACCCATGATGTCATACTGAGGTCATTAATTGTCATCCATATATTAAAATCTTACACATGCCATTAGGAAGATTTGTGGACATAAATTTTTAAAAAAAATATTGATTTACATTGTCCATTATGATTGTTAATGATGGTCTGAGATTGTGACACATCATAAAATAAAAAATTACCGCATGGCATATTAATTATATATTATAAAAATTTTAAAAATTAAAATATTTATTTTAGTAACTAGGTAAGTTGTACATAACCATACGTAAGTAGGTTAGTAGGTTTTAAGACCTACTTACCTATGTATTAACCTAGGACCTCACAACTTACGTACCTATATAAACCTAAGTAAAAAAGTGAGACCTATTTACTTGTCAAAGTAGGTAAGTAAGTAGGAAAACACAAGATTAAGTGCATTAAAATATAGCTATGAACTTTTACTTTTTTTTACATTTTGTCTTTAGGTTAAGTTTTTTTTAACTTATTTCAAAATGACACATGTATTTTAATGTGATAACATAAGAAAACAAGCCTTTTTTTATATAGTTTTACATGGGATTCGAAGACAAAACACATGAGTTAATTTTTTTAGTAATTCATTAGTTACAATTATAACATTTAAACATTCAAGGCAGGCCAAATCCAAGTGGAGGGTTGCATGTTTTTTGTGTTTAAACAAAACTTGAACCCCTCTTATTAGTGCATCTGGTGCATTTGTTAAAATTGGAATAGAATTGAGGAAATTATGGCCCCTCAAAGTAAAGGGGGTTAAAAACTCAAAAAAACAAACCACCAAATGCTACAAAGGCCAATTCCCAAACACCCACAAAAAATTTTGTATGTTGTTTTGTTGTTATTAAAGTTTAAAGATGATTTGTAAAACTTTAGGTGGTGTTCCTATAACACTTCAAAATGTTTAAAATGAACAAGAAATAAGAAAGTTATGAGGTCTTAAAGTAGGAGAGGTCCAAAAAGAAAAAAAGAGAAAAAAAACATGTTTTGTAAGTTGGAAAACTTATTTATTTTCTTATTATTTTTTCATTACTTATTCTCCTTTGCACTTCAAAGATGATTTCTAAAATTTGAAATAGGGTTCCCATAACATTTTAAATCATTCAAAATGAAATACATATGTGAAGATATAAATAACTGATGAATATGTTTTTTTATTAAGTTATAAGTAATTATATTATAATCATAACATAATTGAATAATAATATTTTAGTAGTGGCACATTAATGGCCATACTAATTGTATTAATGGGAATCATAATCGAAAATTAGTTGTAAATGTATCCCATAATGGGTGGTGGAGATGTGAACATGCGGCATGATCACATGGATGTAATTGTACATTAGTTGCAACATAATTGTTGTTTTTGTGACACATTTACAATAGTTCTAAAATAGTTGCCACGTGCAATTACAATGCAACTCCTGAAAAAGTCAAACATGGTTGACTATATATGTATGTACAATGTGTATAAATTATCGTATAAAAGACCCATTTTCAATTCATTTATGACTATAATACAATTAACTGATTTTCTAACATGATAATCTATTTATTAATACATCGTATTTCTAAGGGGATAGTTTCACAGTAGTTGTAATACTGAAGGGATAATTGCATAATAGTTGTATAAGAATTATTTTTTGAATTTTAGTTGCAGGATAGTGTGGTTTTGATGGACACAATTTCTCATAATGTTTTTTTAATTTTTTATTTGTTGTCTTTTGTGGTCTTGAAGCTTTTAGTTTTTATTGAACCAACAAAGAACAAAGTCAAGGGTGTGCCTAAATCATGATTTTTTTTAGCTTGAGTGTTTAAATAATTGTAAAACTAAGAAATGTTTTTAAGTTTAATGCTTGTCAAATGTTATTGTTAAGGTTAGTTGTTTGATGTTTGAATTTTGAATTTTGAATGCTTGTTTTATGTTTCGAAGGTTGAAGAAAGGAGAATGCTAGTCCTTAATTTGAAAGTGCATTTTACACTTTTCTTCAAACTGAACCTTTGGGCATTCTACATTTTATTTCAAGAATGTAACAATGGCAAACAATGGGTAGATGGAATGGAATAGCTCCAACATTTGTTATTCCTTTTCATCATCCCAAGAACAGGCTGTAAATCATTTGTAGTGTAGTTATTATGTAATAACACATGTGATTAGACTTTAAAATTAAGAAAAAAAAATTGTATTGGGTGGAACAAATTTACAATTTATACCCATTCTTGTACCATTGACTTTGGCAAAATATTTGGATTGAAAATTTCATATTTTCTTTTTGTTTCAATTTGTTCTTGCATGGAAAATGAGGTGTATTTTTATTTTAGTTTTTATGCCCATGCTTGGGTGCTTGATCGTTGGGCATGTTACTTTGAAAAAATGTTACACATGCCTTGATGTAAAAATAAAATTATTGTATATCCATACCCATAGGGCTAGATTTATTACAAATTAAATAAGCATGGGCTTGTAAGGCTTTCCGTATTACATTTTAAAAAATTAACCTACCCATAAGGTATCTCTAAAACAACATACCCACCCAACACTGGTCTAAACACAATTAGTCACACAATAAACATTATTACTAAACTAATGGTTATTCCTAATTAAGATGAGGCTTAATACCATAAATGTATTCAAGTAGAATATGTAAAACTTTTGATAGTGACCATGAAATATATTTGGTTGCTTGAAAGAAATAGTGGAGTAACTTTGGTAAGAATTGATAGCCTTATATTATATTTGGCCTTGCTTGAAAACCCATGAAACTATAATTAATAATAAAATCTAAATGTAACTTGGCTAGGTTTTGCAAGTAATTAATAGGTAACTAATTTTCAAATTTATATAACCTTATTCAAAGAACTATTTTCATATATCGAACTATAATGATATTTGAAATGACTAGTTGATAAATATCCAGGGGTAGGAGTTCTTTTTGAGATTTTAAAAATGTCAAATATTTTTTGATTTAAAAAAAAAAAACTTACAAGCATGGACTAATGTTTAGAAAAAAAGATATTTGCCAAACATTAATGTAGACTATTGTTATGCATGTATATGGTTTTAAACATACTTGAAGTGTAATTGTAAACACTCAATTTATTTACATTCCATGTAAGTGTAAAAACCTCTCATCCACAACCTAGTAAATGTACATGCTTAACCTTAGAAGTGTAAGTGTAAATCCATTTTAGGTTGTGTAAAATTTTGTAAATGAAAATGATTTACATTTACCCATTGTGTAAATCCATGTTAATTTATGTAAATTTTTTTAACAAGAAAATTCATTCTTTCAAGATTTAAAGTTGTTAATTGACCTTAGCCATTAAAAGGCATCAAAGTGCATAAATTTGAAGGGGCAAAATGCCTTAATCTCATTGAAGGCACCTTCTTTAATAAATACAAAAATAAATCAAAACATGGTGAAGAAAATGCAGAACACATTGTGGTTTGATGTAAAAAAATTAGGAAACAATTTGTTTTAGATTTTTAGGTGATCAAGGTATAATGCGGTGGACCAATTTTGGCAAATGCAAAGTCCACATGTGATTACACAAATTTTGTAATCCCTTTGTTAGCCTTTTCACAATTTTTTGTTTTAATATTGCAACCATTTTTGAAATTCCACAACTTCTTTAAAAATGATTCAATCACTTTGATTGATGTTTATAAGTAGATTTTTAAACTAATAATTTTCATAAAAAAAAGTCCTTATTCATATTTATAATCTATTTACAAAGGAAGGTAGTTTGTTTTGTCTATTTGTCACATCAAAATCTCACAAACCATGGTGTTTTTTATGCATTATTGGCCCCATGGAAAGCCCTCAATGAATAGGATTTAATCAAGATGATTTGGAGAATTCTAGATTTAAGGTGTTAAAGATAATGATTTTTGGGTAGTTTATTTTCATTTAAAATTCAATTAAATTACAAAAGTGATTTTGAAAGGAAAAAGTAGTTAGGTAACTAGTTTACACTTGAACCAACAACATAGGTTATATTAATAATTTATAATAGAACAAATCTATAGTTGTAAAGGTTAAAAAATACAATGTAATTATTTTTAAATGTATAAATGCATTATATTACACATATAAATTATTAAATATATTTAAGCCCAAACCATAAAAAAATAATATAGTTATTTGATAACTTTTGATTATATTTTATCATTTGTAAAAAATAATGATTATAATATATTTTCATTTTAGTTGAACATGTACCATAGTTGTACTTTTCTTCCAAACCATGGGTTCAAAAAAGGGTTTTAGGTGTTGTGGTTGTTATTAAAAATTGGTGTTCAAAACAATTTGGGTCATTTAATATCCAATGTTCAATTTTTTCTATTGTGGAAAGTGTAAAGTTGCTTTTAATTATAAAAAACTGTAACAATCACAAAACATTGGATGCATGCAATAAGACTTACGAACAATGTTTGTTTATTTTGGAATTCTTTTTTAAAACATTATTTCAATCAATACAAGATTTTTCATGGAAGGGTACATTCATCGTTGAGGTACACAAAAGGAATGTTTCACCCCAAAATCATTCTCAAAACATTATTTTGAATGACCATTACACTTATGAAATAACTTATTTGGTAGAATTTTTTTTCCATTAAATATTCACATACTTCTTGATTAAAATGGTGGTGATTTTTTGTGATTTGGATGATTAAAACATGTCCTTAAGTGTCCTAAAAGATGGCTTAAGAACTAGGTGTCTTATTATGTAGTTTTATGAAAAAAGACTCAATAGGACTAACAATATTTTTTCAAATTACTTAATATTTAGACCACAAATAGAATAAATTATGTTCTATATGATGGCACAAATTTTTAATATAATAAATCAACAATTTTTTTGGAATTGATGTTAGAATTTTAAATTTTTTCATAAAACAAATGCATTGATAAGGACAATCAAATCAATGTTGTTAATTACAAATTTACATTCCAAAGGTTTGGAAAGAAGTATAGTAGGTGTGGGTGTAAAAAAAGGACATTATTTGATGTTTTTAATAGGGTTTTGGCACTCTAAATGAAAGTATGTCATTTTAGAATGTTAAAGTAGTCCTCCATTCCTTTTTGGTTTATGCTTGAACAAAACATTCAAAACATATTCAATTGATTTGAATTATTCATTATAACATTCATTGGTTGAAAGCCTAAACATACATATCCCCCTTTCATTGTTTAACATCTCAAAACACTCATTTTGTTAAGTCCTTATTTTAGGACTTAGAACACTAAGACAAATGGGTGTCATGGTTCTTGTTGTGGTACCCCAATTGTGAGTGCATTAAAAAACAATGCCCAAATTTGCCATATATCAAAAAATTCCAAATCACTAAAATTTATGATAAATTTTAGTATGTAGCCAAGAATATACAAAGATTTTGTTTTGTTTTTTACTTTCATATTTAATACATTGTAGCCCAAATTTGGGTAACTTTTTTTCTAGATGGGTGCATGTATGTAAATAGGAGCCAAAAAAATTACCTTACAAAAGGATTATGAATTCTTTTCGAGTCCTTTTCATTTTTCCATATGAAAGAATTTTTGAATGATTTTTTTTGCAATTTGTTATTAAAAGTACATATAGTTGTTCCAATAAATCACATGTTTTGTGTTAATCATTGTGGAATAAATATTAATTTTCAAAATGTGTAGATTTTTTGATATTTTATGTTTTGTTTTGAAAATTTATCATGATTTTGAATCATACCAAAATATGCTAATCACTTTAGGTTTTTTTTTTTTGTATCATAAACTACAAGTTTGCTTTATATGGGCCATGTACATTATACTCCATTTACATGTAGTAAAAAACTTTTGAAAATTTGAAATTTTAAAACATATTTTAGATTTTAAAAATTTTCAAATTCCATAACTTTTAAATTGTGAATGCTTTTAAAATGTGGGTAATAGATTACTATCATTTAAATTTTTCTAACATTAGTATTATTTTATCAAAGGGATCCTTATCTAATCCTTTGTAAAATTGATTGCATTTGACACAACTATTGTTCAAGTTCAAAAGTCCTTTCCTAAAACCACAATTCAAAATTAAATCTAATAAAAATTTTATTTGAATTCCTCAACATGATATTAGTCATTTAACACAATTGAAATGATTAACATAACTTTAAAATGTCAAAACAAAAACATATGTAAAAAAATTTATAGTTTGCATCAATATTCAGTATAATTTTTTGACTCCTAAACATGTATTTGCACCTAGATGATTTGCACTTTAACTACATAAAGAATTCCTTAACAAAATCCTACACATGAAACATTGGATGCATCCCATATAATTTCTTTTCCAAAACCTAGCTCATTTACATTTACCTTGCCAAAAATGTTTACATGTAAGGCCATTTATGGTTAATGAAAAATCTTTCACACTTCCTTCACCCATTGGTGTAAATTGTGTAAATCGTTTACACTTACATTGTTTGACATTGTGGGTATATGTGAATTCACACTTCACTTTTCAACATGTTGATTTGGACTGGTCTTTCATGTTACACCAACCCCTTGTTAGGGTTGGGTATATAGAGTCAAAGTTCCAGACTTCAAAGATCCATCTCACCTCAATGTGATCCAAAATTGGGTCAAGAGCATAATTGAGGTATCATATTTGAGCTCAAAACTTATGTTGTTGAATATCAGGTTTAAGGTCAATTTAAGGTTTTTGGGTTAGTTCTGAGTCCTTAAACGATTCTAAACTTTGGAAAAAAACAGGCAGGACCTAGTGCAGACTTGGACCCAGCAATGATTTTTTTTCATTTTCTTTGTTTTCTTCTCTTTTGGTTTAGGCATGTAGATGGTACATGTGATCACTTTTTATTGGTTGTACAATGCTAGAAATTAAAAAGCATTCAATTTTGAGCTATGCATGAAGGAAAATCGAATTGGATTTGATTTGGAATTGGGGTAGGTTAGGTTTTTTTTTTTTTTTTTGAGGAAAAACTAGGAATTGAGAGTCTAGAAACGTGAAGAATTGGCCCTCAACTGGACCAGAGGATATATTGAATCTTAAGAATGAACATTGACTAGACAATTCTTTCTTATTCACCAAAAGAATTATCGTATAAGGATTTAGTACATGAAACCCTTAGTGGTGGTTCTAAAGGATTATTATTATTTTTGTTGGGATTTAATGGTTTGGAGATTTTTAAGAGCTGACAATTGAACGAAACCAGGGTTCTCACTTTGAATTTCTTTTAAGAACTTGACCTATTTGTCAAAGGAAACTAGGGTGAGTAAGGGTACCTAAACCTGGTGTGACCAGAGATTCTATTATTTCCAAAATTGTAAAATGCCCTTGACTGACGGTTCCTAGTCTCTAAGCCTTCAAAGAATTTGAACTGGAGGTTCCATCTCAAGAGTGAGAACCGCCCAACTCTGGTCAAAATGCAGAGCTGGGTAGTTCTCTAACTTCAACTAACTAGAGAAGCCGTTCTTTCTCCAGAAACCCAGACCAGGTAGTTCCTCGCGAATGCACAAGCGACCAAAGCCCCGGCTCAATACCCACCCCCATACTGGTCCAGAGTCCAGAGTCCATAATGGTAAATTGAATATATATGATGACAATGAACCTGAGACAGAGATTTCAAATTTTCAAACTCTTATTAGCTCTCATTCTCATTGGCTACAGTTATCTCTTCACTGGAACTTCTCTATTAGATAATCGGTTTTTGAAACCCATTATTAAATATAATCTTTGATTATTTTTCCCAAAAGGCTGTCGTTATGAAGTCTGACGACAAACTTCCAGAAATATGCATTTCTGCACATACATTGAATGTGTTTCGTAATGACAATAGAGAACTGCACACAGGTAACTACATAAATTGCTTTATTTACAGTCTAGAAGCTTAGCTTGATTGTTTATACATCTATCTAGAAAGTAGGTAGAGAACCATACACATAATGAGGGAATATGAGATAGTGATGATGTCCGCCAGGTGTTGGTTGTTCTTCCATTGCAGAGTTTAGTGATCACGATCATGGTATAGTTTATACTAGCCTGGATGGGGAGCTACCGTTTTTGTGGAAAAAATCTCAACATATGCACAACAGAGCTCATGATCAACATAACGGATCTCACAGAGGAGCGCGTGCTTCAATGGTTTACAATTATATATGGATGAGTGTGGGCCCTACAGATCATCGTTACACATACACCAGACCCATAAAACAAATTTATAATCGGGTTGGATTAATGTAGAAACCTAGTTTAATGTTATACAGATTAATTGGATCTATTCATCATCTTAATCACTGGTCTTTGAATTATAATTTCAATTGGTCGCAACAGGTATAGTTGATTAGTTTAAACATAAAATGAGCTGGATTAGACAGACGACGTACAACAAGGAACTTACAAAACAGACTTGCTGACTTGTGCTTGATCTTTAATGTGTGTGTCTCTGCAGCTCTTGCTGCAGTGTCTTAAGTGCTCCTCTTATCTGCAGTGCCTGACCAAAGTAATCGACAAGCCTGGGTTCAGGAAAATTATGAGGTAGCTCTGTTCTTTGGCTTGAGATCGTGAGCCTCAGCACTTCCTGTTATTAGTAGGGTAGCCACGGCTACTGTTAGGGTTTTCTTCTGCGTCAACTTGTTTATACAAGTTGAATGTGTCTTTCAGTACAATTTCACGAGAATTAGAGCTTTTTTATAGCATCGTGAGGTTACTGATTATGTGGGTCAAATCGCAACTCAGGAACCAATAAATTTATTAAAATCCACTTACGACTGCTGCAGGGTCGGCCTTTTGCCCCAAAAAAAGTTTTTTATAAGTCAGACTTCTAAAAATTTGATGAAATCCAAATTTGATATTGACATGATCTACTCAGTGTTGTCTCCAAATCATCTACATTCGCAATGGCCACATGAATTAGTAGCAAAATTGTATTAGTGTATACTTCTTGAGCAATTGATACTACCTAGTAGTCTTGCTAGCTTCATTTTTTTGGTATAATTAAGTAGCGATCAGGAGCTCTTATATTATGCATAATCCGGTGATTAAAGGCAATGAAATAAATTAAATTGATTCAAGCTTTACATTCAAAATTTTATGAGCATTAGCTACTGTTTTGTAAGTTATGTAAATACTGGTGCAATATAATAATTTCAGTTATTATGATCAGTACAGCACCGGAACTTATAGTAATTAATGTCGACTGGAGGAGATTACTGTGGACCGCAATTTATATTTATGATGATCTACATTCAAAGAATATATATATTTGTGGAATATGTGTGTGTGTGTTTGTGTACAGTTCAGTGTTGCAGGTATCCAGATTGGCGGGAAGCTGCAAGTGATGATCGGCATCTGGGATTACACACTACTGAAGAACCCATGTCTAGTACCTGCACTAGTAGATGTTTGAAATCCTGGCTAAAGAATACAGGATTATTAAATTGGATGTTTTGGGGACTTTTCAACATCTTGATGATGATTAAAATTTTTGTGTCCATATTTTCCATTCCAAAGTACCAGCCCAAATGTTTCAAGTACTTTAAGAACTGCAGATTTCACCACCCCCCTCCCCAACACATCGCCGGATCTATCTATAAATTCAATAGACCTTGTCTCAAATTGGAGTTGCAATTAATCGCAAATTGATAAAACTAATCTAGAGCTAAGCACTGGAATGAGACTGAAATTTGAAGCGCGCCCATCTTGAAATTATGGGTAAATCGATCCATCTAGTACTCACATATGCTTATCCCACTGCCAGCAATATCAGAAAGCTTGCTAAAGTCTATGCCAGTGGAACAAGTTCCGCCTTTTTGTGAGACACTGTGGGCAGCGGTAGTTTTCTCTTTTGCAGTTCTAAGTGAGGCCTGCGAGTACTGTTACGCGGAGGGTAAAAGTCTATCCTCAACTATAGATGTTAGAGTATTGAAAGTTTATGGGCTGTGCTTAGCATTCAAATAATTTAACACGGTCATCGTCATGAGACTCCTGTGATCGATCACCCAGCTGGCAGACTAATATATAATCTTTGTTTGAAGTTCAGAATCTCACAAGTCTTTTGACATCTGCTACTGCAGACCAGTGCTAGCTGTTGTTGCAGTCCCGCGTTGACCTTAGAAACGGAGATTAGGGAGCACAAGAACTGTTGACAAAAGCGCTTCTCATGATCACTGTTGCAAGTGGACGACGAAAGACCGAACTAGTTGTGACGTCGCAAAGCGCACAGAGAGACTTACGAGCACAAGAAGATAATATAGATCTACAGCTAAAGAATTAGGAGCCTCTACAGCACGATATATTTAGAATTACATATTTAATACAAAGACGCAGCTGGGCCCGGATCTGCGATTGCTTGTCATGTCAGTAATTAGGCGTAGCTAGCTACGCAAAGTCTCGCAGCCACGGTACGAGACCTGTAGTCGCAGATGAATCAGTTTTTTTTTCAGTGTGAAGACGAAATCACAAGTTGACACACACTTGAGGGACTTGAATATGACGAGCAGGTATGGCAACAATGAGCACGAGAACAGCTAAGGAGGTCATGCAGGTGGCCCACGACGTTGTGGTGCGCCCGAAAGGAATATCTGTGGATCGATCATCGTCCGCCGCGTGTGAGCAGAAATTCCCGTGCGTAACCATCAGTTGGTGGGTGGCAAGCATCTTTTCCTGCTGGTTCCCTAATTTGGTACCGAGGTCAAGTTTCTTCTTTGGGTGTTGCTGACTTTCTCATCTGGCTCTGCCCGCAACAACGTTCACGTGCATTTCACGCGGTGTAAACCCCGTACTGCCCCTGATGGATGATCCATCTTCTCCTAATGGGCATCTCCCATGCTTAGTCATCGTCAGGCCCATGAAGACGACGGTCGGAGACAAGGCCACATTAGGAAATATTTTAGCTACGATCTAATCCTAGGAATTCATTATGTATTGTAGGGATCAGACCCGCGTTTTACGCTAGGCCAGTGAACAAAATACCATCCAATCCTCTTTGATCGACGTTCCACGCATGTAGGGAATGTCTGAAACAGCTAATGGACACCAACTGGCAATTGTACGAGTATAAAACTATAGGGGAAATTTCGTGGGGGCGATCTTGGGACCAATTCAATAACTTAAATTCTCCATTGTGAGACAAAGATTCAATCAGTATTCCATTTTCAGATAAATCATTGAAACATCTTGGAATAAGTAGGGAAACCCAAGCTGATTGTCTGAAGCGTGGCCCCACTGAAAATCAAAAACATGTTGGTAATCAGTGCATGAGTACAAGTAGTGCGATTTTAGATTGCAGGCTCAGAGAGACCTCCACAAATCTAGGTTCACAATCGCACGAAACTCGGAAGTCCTGACCAATGCATTGAGTTTTATACCCAAGGGATCTGGAACTAAACGACTAGGCACGGTCTGTAGGTAAAATGATCTTGTCCTCACTGAAATGCTCATAAATACCCGATTAGAGAACCTTGACTCGAATTTTCCGGGCATAACCTGCTCCACCTGGTTGTCGCTGAACTTTATCTTTCAGGATGCTTTAGCTCTGATCATCTAATGGCGCCTGATCTTGCCTAATTAAGTTCACAACCTCTTGGATGATTCCCTTGCAAGGGAATTGTGTAACTTTACCTCCAAGGATAGACTACAAAGGTAAGTACCAGGGAATTGAGTAACGAAGGGTATTTTGCAACATTCCGAAAGACCTGACAAGGAAAGTTAGATGATGCATGGTAGTCGCGTCTAGGAGGGTTTACGTGGAACTCTAGGATATAACAAGGGGAATTTACTTCCAGAATCCAACATCAAACAATGACGTTGCAGTATGGAAATTGTCATCATTAGGTGCGATCACAGTGCACATTCATGGTCGGTGCACCTTCGTGTAACTTCGGGAGCACGAATTAAGCTAATTACATTGTGACTAACTGCCCCAAGCCTAGCTTTAAACAAAGCTAATGAGTACTCCCGACAACAGAATCACAAGCTTATCATAAGTTTTGAGGATCGTGCAATTTCCAGATGTGCAAAGGTAAGTTGCCCTCTTGACCGGCCCTTGCATTCAAGGACAGAGCTCTTTTTATTGAACCTTTGGCATTTCCGTTTTTGTCTACTACTTCCATACTGGGGGATTCTACCAATGAAAGTCAATAGAAGTCCAGAGAAAATACTACCCCCGCCTAAGTTCACTCACTGCAATTCATGAACTGATCAGATATTCAAGAAAAGGGTTAGATGGTTATCTTAGTTCTACAGTAAAGTGGAAGCTGTAGACCTAAGACAATGAAGTAGAGAGTGTTCTCAATGCATGCATGGCAGCTTGATTCAGAGTGGGGTCGGTTTACTGCTGATCACACATGTTAAAACATCACTGGCAGATATGTGGAGTAATCCTCTAATCAGTACACGTTCCCAAAATGCCAAAGGAATCAGCACAGGACAGATGATAATAATCTTGGCCTTGGTCTTGCCTAAGTCTTACACTATTTTGTTACAAGGCCCAAGTACAGCTACCTCAAGGCTCTCATCCATTCCCACAAATAAATCTGTTGTTGAACAACTTGAGCCCGAGCATTATATGTGATGAATTATGAAAAGATCGAATTGAAAGCAACTAAAGACTCGTTAGAGGAAATACTTACATATTGATGTTTTGCTTGGTCTGCCACAAGATCCTTGGGTTTAATACCTGACCTGAAGCAGAAGATCACCAGGTTGCTGCAAATGTAGTTGTTCTCAGGGAAGAACGAGAGTAGTTTCCAATGTCTCTCTTTGATACATGACTGTAGAGAAATCAGACCAGCGTTTTAAAGATCAACATCACGACCAGCTGATAAATGAAAACATGCAGACTTGCAGCACATACACAGGCCTGCAGCTAGCTAGAAAATTAATACTCTCTAAGATAGCAACTCAGTCTATGATCCAAAACATCAAATAAGATCGATGTAGTTTTAGATTAGAGATTTGGAGCAGACTGTACAGCTCGTTGTCAGTTTTCAGATGCCTGAAAGCTACCAGATCTCACGTTCCACCGTTCACACATGATGTGAAAATAACAACATCCATTCCAGATCAGCTGCCTCAAGTTTGCTGAGACATTCACACTCACATTCAACTGATTCCAACAAGTTATAACCCTAGCTCTAGAGATATATGCTGAAAACTTTCTTGGGCACAGGTGCATAACAAATCATCTTCTAGGGTTGTTTTTGCCAGTTATACCACAGCTTTTAATAAGAGTTTTTGTGTACAACATGTCTTTTACTCCAGTGCTTGCAGCAACCAGTTTGACCCTGAAACTATCATGAGACCTGGATCTGAATCCCCTTTATATAGATCAGTAGAGCTGCAGTTGTTGCTATAAATTCCAAATAATCTTGACTTTGAAACCATCAAATTTCAATTTGTTTGGATGGGAAGCTCTGTAATGGATTTGTAACCGTGAAGGGTAGAAATAACCACATGTAGAGAAGTTTCAAGCTCATGTACCTTTAGAATGCATCAAGATCAAGTATGTACGACTCTTGTAGTCAGCAGCTTTGAAACCACTAACACAAGACTTGTGGATATGAGGTTGAACCTGGTTGACGGCCTCTGTATATAGCAGCACTGACTTCGGGTCAGTTGCAGGCCTGTTTCCACACAGTTTTGCCATCTCGTTGTAAACATGTATAACAAATTGAGTAGTTCAGAATTGCACTCAGATATTTCAGATTTGCTACAGATCATGACACACTGTTCAATCTCTTTTTACTGCAGATAATGAAGCACAATATTCTCTTATATGGGTGAATTCACAGAGCAGTACTATCTGAATTTTGATAGACAAGTGTGATCTCCCAGGTCTCTGCAGGTAGGATCACCGTTGTCTCCTGCAGTGTACTGTTTCCAGCTTTGGAGATCAAGATCACCAGACAGTACTATAATCATCTACTAATATGACAATAAAGACCTCTGTCTTAAATCATTCTCCTTATACTACCACTGAATGTGGTACTCATGAAGGCCTCAGGATAATAAAACCTAAATTCTATGTTGTATGCATAGACAGCCTATTCAAGCAAGTCCTTAAGGGGATTAACCTGCTCGCCTAACAACTAAGAACACTGATTAGTTCTTGCAAAGTACTCTTGGAACTTGTTCAATCATTACTAATAGTTTAACTTAGATCCATGCTGACTAGCAAGTGGTATCTGAGATAGATTGAATAACTTAGCAAAAATTGTAGCACTCTCACCTGCATCAATAGCAACAGATTTGCTAGTACCTGCTGCAGCTACAGATCATAAACATTGGAGCTTGTGGGGATACGGTTCTAGATCTGCACTCCCTATTGAAATATGATTACTAACCAGAGAGCTCGGTCCAATAGGGCCATTTACAAACGGAGGTCATTGAAAGATTGTTGCACCAGAAAAACTTACATACCTGCTGAAGCTGGATTTCACGCTGTACATAGAACGACTCAAGGGTGCGATTGAACTTGAGCAACATATATGGTCTCCAAAGAACTTGTAACTGGAACTCGTTCTGCAACCCTTTTTCCCCCAATGATTCCAACACAGTCAATGAATGACTCAGGAGCCTTCAATTCCATTGACTAGCTGTACACTAAAGATTCAACAAGTCACACTGAAAATTATGCAACAAAATGACCACAATATTTAAAGTTCATGCACTCAAACGCGCAGCAAAGGTGGGCAGCTATTCATATGCATGAGCTTCAACAAGAGCAGCTAGTGGTCAGCTCACTCTAATCTCACCAGCTGTTCATAACATGAGAGATCGAAGGTATGGAATCCGCTTGTAGCGGCCTGATGGAGCCTGGATTGTACACTAGGCCTGGGCTAATGCAGGTGTTCAATCGGCTGTAACCCTGTATCTTAACAGTTTTAGTTACGGTCTGCAACACGCGACATTAGGCAGCAAAGTGCAGGCTGGTGATGAAAGATCGATATGAAGAAGAAAGCCCAACTTCCTGATCGGAGTCAGGAGTAAATACATGACAAGACCCTGCAGACGCACCAGCTGGTCCATATATATAATTCTATGCCTCCATGAGCATTCATGACACTCGTTTTGCTCAGAGATCACAAAGCCTCGACCCAAGACTTATCCATTGTCCAACAGTTGGTACTAACAGTTGTAGACTGCACAATATATGAACCAAACCATGATCAAGCATATGACCGAATTGAAAGCATCACAAACTCTGCAAGTTTAAACAGGAGAGAACTACAAGTTGGGTTCCTCCAAACCACAGCAATTACTTCCAAGAAATACAAGAATAGACTTCAATGACATAGAGGGTAATGGGATCCTGGATCACAGTGAGTACACTGTTGATCAGACACCTGCAGCAGGTCGTGTGCACATGAGACTGCATGTCGAGATATATCTTGTAGTTCAAATACCTGCAAAAGTTATCTGATCCTTCAAACTAGGTGGTTGCTCACATCATGCAGGACTTTTTCAATCTTTACGAGTTCTCAGTACATGTATGTATAAACAAATATTGTCGTCACCAGAACTTGCAGCAGCTGGTGGCCTGGCTAGGAGGCTCACTAGGGCACCATGATCCAGCAATGTTAAATACTTTCTGGGACATATATCTGAAATTTTGCGAGCCCTTTACTGCACATTTAAGGCTAACTACTGCAGTTCTGACAACCGCAGCTTCAGCTTCGACTACATGTACACTACCAAAAATTTCTCCAGTGAAGGTGACATAGCTGAAGCTGTGAATTTCTCGGGGAATTCTAGATCAAGTCGGTCGAGTGCCATCTAAAACGTATAGTTTTCGAGCATTGATAGTCTCGTGACACGAATTTTATAATGCTCGCTGCAGACTCACCTTATTAGCTGGAATACGTAATTGGAACTCTGTAGTACCACTGGTCACTAGATCAATTGCATGACAAGTTCTCGAATCGCCTTTCTGAAGGTAAAGCTGGAGCTGCCTCAAAGACATCCTTCTCTGATCTACTTTGACATTCTGAGTCATGTTTACATCTAGAAGGCCTTGAAGCAGTTGGGTATTGCTACCAACCGCTGAATCTTTTCACACTTCATGTGCAGAGACAGTTCTGAGCGAGAGGCAGATCATCTGGGGCGAGTGAAAGGTTGAATAGAAACTTGTGGGGGTAGAAGTTTAAGACTAGCAACAAGCTACTCATCAACGGTAAACACGAAGAATCTTGATCTACCATTTACATCAGCGTTTCCATAATGTTGTTCCGCGATTGCAATGATCGTGCGCGTCAACGATCCAGAGCTGAGTAGCAGAGTAATTCGCTCTCCGCTAGCGAATCTGCTCCCTGGGGGCCACTGCCTTCAAAGAGCTGGGATCGTCTCCGACTTGAGCTTGGTTGATGAACTAAACAGCTGAATAATGTACGCACAGCCTTAGTGTGCCTGGAGATCCAACCTGAAGTGAAGAGGTGATCCTGATAGCCATGGACTATCACATCAGTACGGAGGTGGCCGCTGCTGAGGGTGACGATGACTACTTCCAGCGGCCCACTGGCTTAGAACGTCTTGTGTCGACATCTGAGGATTGCTAAGATTGGGGTTTTGAGGCACGATGTTGTAGAGCGATTGTAAGGCTGCAGGGTAGGAAGGGTCAAGTGCTTGCATCGCCCCTGCTGGTACCCCTGTCGAAGATGCTGGCATACCGAGGCCTTCCTGCTCGTCGTCCTGCGGGAGACGGTCGTAACTCGCGCCCAGAAATGAAGCCACGACGATCACAACCGGGCCTGCTGCCATGAGAGTGCCCACCACATTGCCTCCAAGCACTTGTCCAGCTGCTCCCGCGAGGGATACTGTGAATCCTGTGGTGGGTGAGGGTGCTGGCGGGGGTAGGAAGGCGCCGGAGAGCGAAATGATCTCGAACCGGCCATGGAAAGTAACGGTGGCACCCGGCGTGGTGGGTTGTCGCAGCGTAACGTTTGAAACTGTGCCACTGGCGCTCATCACGCACACGCCTCTCTGTCGCATCCTAGCAAAGGAGGCGACGCTCTCCCCGACGTCGCAGCCTCCCGCCACCTCCAGTACGTGCGGCCGCATAGCATTTCCGTTGTCGCGAGTGATGATGATCGGTGGTTTCGGCTTATTCTTGGAGCCCGGAGGCCTTCCCCTGGGCTTTCGACTGCCCTCGCCTGGATGAGTCCCGCTTTCAACTCCCCCTTGGCCCTTCCCTCTCTTCCGTGAGCCTCTTCCTCCGCTGCTCCCACTGTACAGCTCCTCATCAGAAGTGGCGCCCGCTTGCAAGGCCCGAGCTCCCACTTCTTGCATACCGGCCTGCATGCACACATGCCCGTTCCGCTCACCTTGTCTCTGCTTCCAGCTCTGATTACACTCCACCCCCGCCCCCCTTTCCTCTTCCCCCCTTGCCTAGCTTCTCTTTTTCTCTTTTTTCCCTCTTCTACTGTATTTCCCCTGCTGGTTAAGCTGAATCCTTGGCCTTCCCGATTCTCCAGTCACCCCCTCCTCGAGTGAACTCCGCGTAGGCAACAAAGCTCCTTCCTCGTTACGTGTGCGGCCCTTGCGGTAAGACAGCGGCGGACTTAACTCGTCGCCGCTATTGGAGTGCGTGCGTATTTCTTGCTTGTGGAACCGACCGTCCGGTCGGAGTTCTATCTATATACAACTGAACACGAAAACTCCAGACCCGCGACGCAGCACAAACTCGTGCCTTATTCCAAGCTGCGAAACCGTCACCATTTAGGCTGAAGCGCGATCTGGTTCCACAGCGTCGCGGCTTCGGGATTAGGCATCATCACTCTACTTCTTAACATCATGATCCTAGAGCATCAGCAGCGGCAGAACTGAAATTCATGTTGGGTTACCGACTGCTAATCAGCAAGACCTCTAGCCAAGGAGCCTCATATACACAAACTATTGTAATTTGCACCTTGGAGGAGAGCGAGGAAGTCTTAAACAATCATACGAGGCAGGGGAGAGTTTATGACAAAGTTACAAGTACATGTGACTGATGAGGGTCTGCAGGCAACACTGGAAGGGCACAACAGCAGAGCAGCCTATGTCGAGAAACGGCAGAACTCAGGCTTATAATTCCCGTCCTAAAACCCATCACTCCTGCGATTGCATTCCAGAAGCTGGATTATCACAGTCCAGCTGCCAGAAGGGCTGAGAAAGAAGAGAGAGAGACAGAGACAGAGACAGAGAGCATGAACACAAAAGACGACGGTTGCGCAGGCTGATCATCGACAATGAGACCCCCCAAAAAAAAGGTTTTTCGTCACTGCAGCCGAGACTGAAGAAACTCAGAACCTAAACCGAGGCAGTAAAATTTTCTCTCATGCCTAGTCGACTATCATGCCCATAGTACTACTCTCGAGCTGCAAAAGCCGTTGTTTTACCCCAGCTCCTCGCCGTCTAGACTGAGCCTTGCCGGCTCAGAGAAGTTATCTTGCGTTACACCCACCTTGTCCGATTCGTCAATTTCTACTCCTCAACTTTACAATTCCCCGTCTCCGACATACAGTGTCCGCAAACGGTCACTCCCAGGCCTGGCAGCTAAACCGTGCTGTTAGAAGTGCGCAACAGCAAGAACCATAATATATGTTTTAGTCTTCTTGTTCTGCTTATTCAAAAGCCGTCCTGTCTCTCAGTCGATCTACAGTGTCGCGGTGACTTGAGAGATCGATCAGCAAGTCAGTCTTCCGTAAGTAAAATAATCGCTTCTTGTCAAAAAAACCGAGGTTCCTCCCATAGAATAGTACCCACAGAACTTACACACTGAACAATAGCCCCTGCAGTAAGCAACAAGCAGAGCAGCACTCAAAGCAAAGCCACAGTGACTACTACGAAACTGTTTAATTGGGTGAGACTCCTGCAACAAAACCCATGTTCGCTTACAGCACGAAGATCAAGCAGAGAGTTCTTTATATTTTTTATAATAAAATTTTCAGGTCACTTCTTGTCGATCAAATCACTCTCCAGACAATTCGCGTGGTTAAAAAAAAAATGACTGCACATATAATGAAACACAAACACACACATACCCCGGCGTGAACAACGAGCAGCTAGAATAGAAAACTAGTATAATATAATTATATATTAATCTACAGGATCTCATCAAGCTGCAGACCTGTGCTTAAAATTTGATTAATATTAACTACCAGTGAAGAAGCTCCAGATCAACACTTGATCGTAGATAGATAGTGATGAAGCTCTTTCTTTATATAGGTCTACAATTGGTTTTTAATGGAGCACTGTTGTCCGGAAGAGTAGTATAAATCCTGTAGAGGACTGCTAGTAAAGGTTTATACTTAAACCCAAGCAGCTTTTACTCCTCTTTTTTTAATATGTATACGGCCTTCAAAGAAGTCGAGTACTACAAGCTGGGGAGTACGCTAGCTAGTACTGCAAGTAGTAATCGATGTTAATACTTCCTGGACCCCGCCTGTTTTTAATAAAAAAAAAGAACTCTCGCGAGCAGCGAAACTTAATTACTTACCTACCGCATATATATCACAGATATATAATACTCCCTGCAACAATCTGCTGGGATTAAGGATTAAATCCGTGCTTCATCCTCTAGTTCTCTAATTGCCATTTATTGGGTTATTTTAATCCTCCAGCTGCGAGCTGATTAATTAACTATACTTACTGAGCTTCGATGAGTACCTGAAAGCTGCTCTCAAACGTTGAAAGAAAGAGGAATCCTGGTGCTGGAAAATAATCAGGGTTTACTTAAATCGATTGCACTGTTTGAGCTACTTTCTACGTACGGATTGCTATTAAATTTAAGGAAAAAAGATTAGTATAATATTTACTACTTATTGTGCATTGAGCTTGAAATCGTAAACAAAGAGAATTTAATCACAATTGTCAACTAAGCAAAGCAAAAATTTAATCACCTGTACACAAAACATGAATGAAGGTTTATTGCTAAAATCTAATCTTTTGAGAATTATTACATGCCGGTGCAATTGCTCTCCTAATCCCACGGGAATTACATGTTTTTCCAATTGATCCCTGGTACACGTGCATGACGAGTAATTCCACAACCACAACAACAATAATCATTCACAAAATAATATTATTAATTAATGGGTACTAACCTGATTGTTTAATGGGTAACACTACATAGACATTAAGTGCTAGTGATGATGAGCATGACGAGCTGGACTAAGAACCCGATTAGGGCATCGAGGAGGAGAAGACTAGTCAAAACTCAAGCCGCTGCCGAGAGAGACACACACACCCCCCAGCAACTGTTTTCGTCTAGAAATGTAAAATCCCCAAAGTCCAATAACAGGTCACAAACCCACTTGAGCTACAATACCTCCTCAACATGATCCTCAGCACTTGAGTTAGGAAAACTCCTCAATACGACCCTCAGCGCTAAACCTAGAAAAAGTCCTCAACATGAGCTAGCACTTGAGATTGCTCCTGGACAGATTTGCTCACCCAGGACCCTAGCTTGACCACCCAGACCCGGCATTCCCCACTTCATATATAACGTGGCTCTATGCTGCACAAATTCAGTAACAGAAATGTAAGTCCCATCAACCCAGCTAGAGTCGGCGAAGACATTTTTACTGCAGCAACGACATAGAGGTGGGAGGATCTGGATGCTTTCACAGCCTAGTTAATTAGCTAGATAGCTCTGCCTGCCTGACTACTTAATTCAGACAGCTTTATTAATAAATGAATTCTTTATTAATTAGTTAATTTCTACTATTATGATTTTTAATTTAGTTTCATTATGTTTGAATTTTACTAATTTTGGATTTAATTTTTTATTTTGGAGCTTGCCAGGTGTAACTTATTGTGGCAAGTGAATATGCCTAGATGAGGAATTTGGGCCCAAATACCCGAAGGGCAGTGAAATGCGCTTAATGTGCTAACACTTAGCACACTCAACTACATAATGGATTTCATGTGGATTTTGTAGATTGGTCTTGTACATAATATAGGTATGTACATCGGCCCAAGCTAGGTGGCATAGCATGACCCCTCCATCTTGTTTTGTGATGGGACTAAACAAAGGTACTAAAGGATTTTGAGGGAATATTAGGCCACTTTTGGGGGTTCCTTAAATTACAGAAATCTCATACAAGGTCATCATTAATTGCACATGTCCCTGTCTCTTGTTCATAATTTATCATAATAATTTTATGTGCTTGTCAGGGACCGTAATTTAACATTTTTTTTCTTTTTCAAAAAAATAAACCTCCTACTTACAGAATCATCCTTTTTCAAAAAGGTGAAGGGAAATCCTTTCCTTAAGAGAATGGGTACGCCCTACCAGGCCCGCCTGCAGGGTGACCTGACACAATGGTCAAGGGCTTGCTCATTCTCTAATAGGAAAAGCCCACATGAAAACCAATTATGTACATATTTGTTACTATTCTCTTTGGCATTTCCAAACCCTCTCTCTCTTCAAGGCTCTACTTAATTTTTAGGGTTGGGAAAAAAAATTATTAATTCTGCAGTTTTTGAACAAGTTTTTAAAAGATTCCCACCGTACATAAAGAAGAGGTACTAATACAGGGGGTTCTGGGTTTGTGGGCCGTTGTTTTCATGGGTCTTAAATTTACGTCACTTTTGTGTTTTCTTTTCCTAAATTTAATGTTCATTTAATGTTCTTTCAACTTCTTGGTACACGGAAGGGTTTTTAATTTTGGGTAATGCCTTGTTTCTTGGTCAAACAATGATGGAAGGCTATAGAGCTACCTATAATTATTTTTAAGTTTTTAATTGTTCATTTCCCCTCCCTCCAAAATTGATGAAGTAGGGGGCCTTAAATTTCTTCATTCATTTAATTTCTCTAAGGCGGGCAATGTAGTAGATGGTTCAAGTGGGGTGTACTACTATGGGTGAAATTAATTTCACTTTTGGGAAATATTTCATTATTTGGAGAGAATCTTTTGTGTGTTTTAATTTCCAGCCCTCCAGCCCTCTCTCTCCCGTTTCCCTCCTCAAAATGGTTCTGTTATTTCAACCCTAGCAAATGGGCTGTGTACAGTGGAAATTCATGGGTGGTGGAGGGGTCAGCCACATGGTGGTGGTCGTGGGCCATTCAGAGAATAGCTAAATTAGACAGCAGTGAGCAGCACCCTAATATTTTATTTTGTTTGGATTTTGGTCTTTCCTGGGAGTTCAAAACTAGAATCCACATGCACCAAGGGTGGCAGTCAGGGTACGGTTTGGGGATGGGTGTAAGTAACATGAATTATTTATTTATGGTCCCTTCAAATAATATCTATTGCTTGAATAGGATGTTGTTGTAAGTTCCAAGTAAATAGTAAATGCTCTTTCTTATACACAGAACCAGAAGAAATACAACTAGTAAGTTAGTTGGCCATAGGTGATCATCTAGGGGATGACAGGAATTCAGATGCATCCTAAAAGAGCTAATATTAGTATTAGTTACCTTGACTAGTGTAAAAGGTGTTGAATAGTGAATACTGTAGATTGTCGAGGTTGCTAGTTGCTGCCAGTGTTGGCCAGTTATTAGGCTTTTAGAGACCCAGTGTGTCCGGGTCAGCCTTTTTTCTATTGACGAAATTCGAATCGGACGTGATTTTAGAGGTTTTTCATCAGTAGAAGTGAGGGAAAATCCATAGTAAAAATTGCCAAATTCTTATCATTTGGTTTAAAGTGTGGAGTCAAAAATATAGAATGACAATTAAGAATTTGTATTTCATATCTGGTTTTTAGTTATATTTAGCTCAATCTTCTGAAGGATTATCACCACTTTTTTTACATCTTTTTTTGAATGATCATCACTTTGGGTACAAACAAAATTCCTAAGAAAAACTCTGGTGTCATTTATGTATGAGGGAAGGTAATTTGTTTGTTTTGCTAGTTTTTCTTTTCACTCTTGGTACCATTGAAAAGCTCTCAATGAGTAAGGGTGCATTGAGTTGGTTTCATAGTTATTGAATGTTGAACAATCTTTCATTAAGAATTTGTTTAAATTTTAAAAAAATTTATCAGGGAATTTGGGTGCCCTCTTCATATTGTTGGAAAGACCTTGAAGACTAGGATTTAATGAAGGTGATTTGAAGTTTTTTAGAAATGAGGTGCAGGAGATATTGAATTTTGAATAGTTTTTTTCCATCCGAAATTCAATTAAATTACAAAAAATGATTTTGGAAGGAAAAATTAGTTGGGTAACCAGTTCACACTTGGGCCAACTGCAAAGGCTACATTAGTTTCATTTCAAAGGAAGAACCTCTTGTACCAGGTACTTGTCTATTTAGCTATTTTCCATTACTGACTTACCTGTTCTACCTGGTCACTAAGAACGGCCATGCTATGGGGTGTGCTGATCTCTGCTCAGGGCCAGTAAATAGATGGCATGTCAGCAAATCATTTCACACGTCCACTACGTATATGTTTGAATATGGGTTGTTGATGTAGGCTACAATAACTTTTTGTGGAGTTTGTCTACCAGAATGAACCAACAGCCACCAGTGCCCCCTGAGGGATCGATGGTGGGTGGACAAGAAACAGTTTTCGATTTAGTTTAGTTCCCTGCATAATCACAGTGGTTAGTTCAGTTTCTGTTTTTTTTATTTACGTCCAAACAACCCATTGACCCTTACCTATTTACTAACCATCAGGTTGTGGAGGCCTAAGAATTTGCTGCTAATACCCATCAATTATGACTTCCGATATATACCCACCCACCCACAAAATCAGAAAACTGCTTTTGGTATGGAAACATTGGTTTTCAAAAATATTTTGAAATTAAAGCCTACCTTTACCAAAAAAAATTTAACTTGAAAAAACCACTAGATCTCTAATGAAAACTGTCAGTTAATATGCAGAAATATAAAATATCCAAAAAAAAAAAAAATTGTTCAGTTGTAGGGTGCGAGGAAATGGAAACCAAAAGACGTGATCATTCATTAAAATGTTGTTCAGACAAGAGGGGTGCAAGTTTTAGCATTTGTTCATTTCTCTTTCCTTTCTCTCTTTCCTTTCTCTCCTTTCTTTCCTCATGTTTCTTCTCTGCATTTTCCTCTAGCTTCATTTTTTCCCTTGAATCTATGCATTGCCTGCATTCATATCTGTCAAGTCTCATCTCTTTCAACTCTCTCTCATTTTCTTTCCTTCTTAGAATACAAAAGTGACCTAGAGGCATCTCGAGAAGCAAGTGCACTTAAAGAATTTGAAACAAGCTCCAGAAACATCTCACATGTGTGAAATCAAGGTTGACACAAGTAAAAACTTCATCAAACACCAAATTTGTAACAGATTAAAATTAATTGGCAACAATTGTTTTTTTAATTTTTGTTTTGTCCTTTTTTCTTTTTTCTTTTTTAAACTTGCCTTTGTGTTTGTCTTTGTCAATTTATGTCTTTTAACACATGTTTAATTAATTTAGGACTTTACAAAAGTTCAAAAATACCAACACATAATTTACACTATCCAAATTATGAGATTTTAAGTTATAAATATGACCTAGTGATCATTAGACTATTCATTGCAACAAAATATCTTGAAAAATCAACAAAATGGTCCCCACTAGATAGTTCACTGTAGCAAAAACTATTGAAAAATCAACAAAATATTTAGAAAAATTTAACAAAATGCATATATGTCCATCAAACAAATCACACCTTGTGACCACAAGGATGTTTACCATAGCATATTATCTTTCAAAAATTTACACATTGATCCATCTTACATCAATCATACAAATTAAACCTTGTGGCCACCAAGATCTTAATGACAAGACATTGAAAAAGATGGAATGATTGACACAATGCCATGAACATACATCAAGAAAATTTATTGATTTTTCCACATACAATGCATGGTGGCCACCTCATTCACAACAACAACAAACAAATATGAAAAATTCAAAAAACCCAAAATATAGTTAAGTAGAATAAATAAGATGTATTTGACATATAAAGTGATTCACCTAGTTGCCAACAATAACTCAGTAAGAATTCACTTAGAAATTTTAACAATAATAAACCTATCATACATGAAAGTCTATGAATCACCCTAAAAACAATGCACCCTTTAGGAATAAAGTCAATTCCTCCTTTTCATAGAACTTTTGTTATGGTCCAAAGTCAAATATGCAACTATATTGACATTATCTTGAAACAAGAATTTGAGTGGCAAACATTCATTTCTTCCTTTCAAAGCTACAAACACCATCATGTAATCTGAAAACAACAATCACAACCAACTACAAGCAAAACTCAATGCAACCAAATGAAAACATCTAACATATATTAAACATATGACATAATATGAAATTTCTTGAAATATGAAAATTAAAACAAATGAAATGATTCAAAGTGCATAATGCATACCCAAAGATGGTTACGCATTGAGAGGATTGTCATTGTCACAATTCATATATTGCATGAACCAAGAATAATTTTGCAAAGAACTTAAACAAGGCTTAGAATATTTGATAATAATATCATAATTATTTCAGACTATGGTCGTCAAAGGAAATTTCATTAACGTTGGCCACAAACAAGATGCAAAGTCCAAGGATTGCACTTTCTTCTTTGATAATAAAATGGGACTCAACAAACTACCTCTACTATCTATGTGGATTCTGGGGACCACCATAGAAAAATTGGATTTCCTAATGACTTACATGAACTAGATAGGACTCAAGGGAATAATGTTACAAATGTGTGAATTCTAATGACCATCTTAAACAAATTCTAAATTTTCTAGTGACTACCATGAACAAAAAGGATTGTAATTACAAATGTGTGGACTTTGTGAACACCACAATACATTGTACTTTGTAATGACTACCATAACCAATTCGGATTCCTAGGGATTAAAATGGCACTTGTATGGACATGAACAAACCTTCTATGATTACCATGAACAAATTAGATTCTTAAGGACTTCATATGAACATGTGTGGAATGAGGAACTCTTTAGTGGTTGCTAGAGTTCAATTGGACTTCTAGGGAACCAATTCTTCATTTCATGGATATGAATTTACGTCCCTAGTCATGATTACCTTTAAAATATTGGACTCTTGGGGAGCTCAACAAGACATTACATGTAAATTGAACAAATTTTAATACCATCAAAAACACAATGGACTAAACCATAAAACTAAAAAAAACATTGTTATATAACACATACATCACATGGACATTCAATATCAATGAAATGAAAAAACTTGAAACTATTCAATTTCAAATTATTGACAATTTACAATGTAGTCTTGAAGTAATATTAATTCATTGTAAATAGACAAAACTAACTTATGCTTGAAATTGAAAACCCTAAAATCTTGATGAATCTTGAATTGTGAAAGTTTTTTAAATTCTATGAACTCACCTTGTAGATCATTCAAAATAAGAATTGTTGTAATCCAATCACCTCCTTTTCTCCCTTTCTCATCGCCACATGGCTTTTTGATGCCTAGGAGTGCCCACCAATCTCTGTGCATCTCTTCCCCACAACCTTTAAACAAACACTTTGATGAACTAGAAAAATGAGAAATGGCACACCAACTATGGTATGCATGTCTATAAGAAGCAATCTTGTAATCCTAAGCCGATTCAAACCCTTGATGGCGAAATGGGCAAGGTGAGATTGCTAGATTGTTAAAAAATGGTGTAGAAACATCATTGGACAGAAAATCAAAAGGTAATGGTGATGGATTCAAAAATGGGCGTTGATGTTTGCTCTTCATGGACTAGAGTTGAGCAAAAAGTGCAAACTTATGGCATTTCCACATATCCAACTTTTTCACAGCCATGCACCATGTTTCTTCTGCCAAAGCACATTTCACCAATACTTTGTTGTGCTCATAGCTCATACTCACCTTTCTACATCAAGGCTTTGAATGCTACAACAATTCCTGTTTGAAAATCAAGTTTTCGTTGCAAAGATTCCAATTCAACCAAAGTAGTTGGGAGAGAAGTCTTGCCCACCTCTCCAAAATTGCTTTGAAAGTGTAGGTCATGAACTTGTAGGTTATGTCAAGTGTTAAACGTAATTTACCAAACTCTGCTTTTGCATCTTCTAAAACATTTACACAATTTTCAATCTAGCCTTGAAATTTGTCTAGCTTTTTCTATGAATGATTGTTTGCCTTTTGAAACAATGACACAACACCTTCATAAGTCAAAATCTCCTTCTCCAAAATTAAAATGTAATCTTGCCATTGTCCAATAGACTAGACATCCATGTAGCTTGTTGTAGGAACTTGTAACTTGCCTTGTGGTTGTGGCATGGCATCACCTAGAAAATCTTCATCCTCCTCTCCCTTAAGATTTGTATCAAAATCATCCACTACTACAAAAGGTTTGTCATTCAAAGCTCTTTCATAAGATTATAATCTTCAAACCCATGTGACCACAGTCAATCACATCCACCCACTTGATAACAAACTTCAATCAATGGCTGAAGATGAAGGAAAGTCATTAATGAAATTTGAAACATCTTTCGTTCATGCCTAACAACTATCTTCCCTTAGTCATGTAGTTGGTATAGAACTTTAAAGTATCCAATGGTAGCATAGTAAATTGCTAGCTCATTTATATTTGGGGATTGTTCTTGGATTCTTCATGGATTGTTGATCTGCCAGTTTTGAGCCACTAGACCATGCATTTACCCAATGGACGTAGTTTTGGTTTTTGTCGTAATTGAAAATCCCCTTGCATCTAGCCAAAGTGATTGATGAAACTTTTATGCAATCACAAGTATATTTGCGGCCTTCTTGATTCAAAAAATTGTTAATTCTAAATGTGAATGGTGTATTGTGTTATTTCCCCCAATCTGTTGTTTAGTAAGGTAATGCTTGAATGTTTGGACGAAATATTAATAAGAGTAAAATTGAAATCAAAATAAAAGTCAAACATTTTTTTGTTAATGCATTCAGAAGTTTCACATCACAATTTGGTCTTATATGAAATTAAAGGATGTGCTTGAGGTTTTTCCAATGCTGATGCCAAAAACATTTGTGGGTCGGTTTGTCTTTAATTGGGGATGTGAGCAATGTTCGAAAATTTCTTATATTATTTCTCCTAGTTCTTATTATTATTTAAAAGATTTGCAACAAGTGTATTATGCTTGTTGCGGGCTAGTTTATGGCAAGGAAGATCAAACATTATTGATTGATGATGAACCTAGCAAGATATTCCGAAATCCAAAATGGAATCGTCTTTTTCTAGAGTTGTTTTTTTTTCATGACAATCACTGAAAAGTCCTAAGTCCAATTTTGTTCATGATAATCATTAGGAAATCATGAGTCCCATTTGTTCATGACAGTCGCTAGGAAATCCAAGTAGTTTTTTTGTGGTCGCCAAAGTCCATTCATTATCATGGCAACTTTCCTTGAATTTTATTTTGTTCATAGCACTCATTAAAAAGTCCAATTTGCCTATGATGGTTCCTAGAGCACACAATTGTACCGAAAGACTTCTAAATCCCACTTTGTTCATGATAATCATAACTAGAAAGTTCCAAAATTATTTTATGGTGATCAGTAGAATCCACACATTGGTAATGCATTCCCTTTGAATCCCATGTGATTGAATAAGCACTAGTTATTGTTTGAGGTGGTTGTTTATTTGTTGTGTCAAAACAAATCCAATTTGGACTTCAATATCCATCACTAGAAAAAAAACATGTACTTTCGACTAGTTTTCGCGACTAAATTTTAGTTGCAAGTGACATTTTGCAACTGAAATTTCTTTAGTCGCCTAAGACAAGTTGCATGTGATAAATTAATTGCAAATGACAAAGGGTATTGAATGAAAGAAAAAATCAACAAATACAAATTCATCCTTTGATTCCATTGTATATGTATTGTCACATGCGACTAAGATGCAACTATTTTGATCATAATTGAGGGCAAATGATGTGCTACCACATGTCTTAATATTTGATTATTAAAATATTATTATTATTATTATTTTGAAATAATCTAAGACATTCAATTCAAATGCTTAGATGATATTATATTATGACACATGGCCCAATGTAAATATGCCACATGGCATTTAAAATTTTAATTTAATAAAAATATTAATATTAAGTTGGTAGGCACTGAGGTAAGTACACAAGTAGGTGCCTAATAACCTAGGCTACATACCTACCTACCTACTTAGGTAAAAAAATAGGTAGGTAGGTTCTACCTTCCTAGGTTAAATACCTATTCATATAGATAGGTACTTAAATAGGTACATACATAAGTTGACCTAGATGGGTAGGTCAAACTAAGTACCTACCTAGCTAGGTAGATAAATAAATTGGGGAGGTAAGTATTTTAGAATTCTACATAATTTGTTTTTTTGTTTTGGGTTGAACCTTTTGTTTAGCTCATCCCAGATACACAAATTTCTTAATGTGAAATTGCATGACCACACCACCTTATTTATATAATGTTCAAAATAGAAATGGAGAATAAACAATATGGGATAAGTTTTGAAGTTGCAACTTCCTCATAAACTAAGTTGTAATTCAAAATATAATTTCATGCCTTATTTTTTTAATTTTTAGATTTTTAAACAATTCAAATACATGGTTCATAAGATAATTAGATAATCATTTAATTAATAATGATTGAATTTACATATATTTAAATTATAAACTATACACCACAAATGTTCAATATTCATTATCAATTACTTAAATAAGTAATAACTTCTTAATATTTAAAAAATTAGTTATCTAATTATTCACAAATTATTACTATATCATTCATAGATAATTAAATAACTAAAATATTTTAAAATATTTTATTACTTTTTAATCTGATTAAATTATATATAAAATAATTAAATTAAAAATAATCTAATGACCATAATTCTAAAATTAACTATTTTAAATATTTATTTTTAAAATATAAATAATGAATAAAAAATTGCTATAAGAAAGTAAATTCTTACACACATTTTTAAAAATTATTACTCAACTAATTACATTACTTACTGTGTAATTATATTTATTATTTAAAAAATAATTATGTGTCAAATAATTTTTTTCTCTTGGTAATTATTTACTATAAATAAAATAATTTGTAAAACATAACATTAATTTTCATAATTTTTGTAAAATTACTATAAAATATTTATCATAGATTATTCATGACAGAATTTTTAAAATAAATATAAATATAAATATAATAATTTATGAAATTAAAATCAGTAAAATAATTATTTTAACTACACTATAATTTTTCCAAATTTTTAATTCAGACTTGAAATTATAAATTACATATTGTGAATAATTATGTTCAATTACAGATTTAATTAGCACATATTAATTAATTTTTATCTGAAGTAACTATAATGATTTAATGTAATGTCACATTGATTACATTAATTTATTTATTTTCATATAAAATATAAATTATACAATATTAAAATCTATGTTATAACAATAATTATTTATTGTAACTTATATTTACTAAATATAATCATTTATAATTATTTATAAAAGTGATTTATTATGAATAATACTAGTAGAAAAAACCCTTAAAACTCAATCAATAAGTTTTTGAACTAAAATATAAATTTAAGATTCAAAAATAATAATTCATAATTCAGGTATTAATTTTAGATCAAAGAATGTTTTGTAAGTGAATAAAAAATTTCAGAATTGAAATGTCAATATTCAAATTCAATTAATAATATTCAAAATTAAAATGTCCATCTAGGATTCAATTAATAATTTTCTAAATTTAAATATTAAATTCGAGATTCCAAAATAATAATTTGGAATTCAAATTTCAAGTCAAATCATTCTTAAAATTTCAATTTAAAACTTCAGAATTCAAATATTAAATTTCTAGTTCAAATAAAGTTATTTAAAATCAAAATGTCAATTTTTAGACTTAATTAATCTTTTTGAATTGAAAAAATAACTTTTAGATTTGAAAATAATAATCTAAAATTCAAATATTAATTTTTAGATCAAATAAGTTTTTGAATTTAAATTACAATTTCCAGATTTGAATAAAAAACTTCAAAGTTCAAATATTAATTTTGAGTTTCATTATATGAATAATATATATACGTATGCATATATATAATTTTAATACATACATTAAAATACACCCCTATGTCATTATAGGATGCAACTAATTTGGTGACTATTGTGATAATGGGACATATGAATGTATTAATGGATGAAAATAATTATAAAATTGACCCAACCAATAGGATGAAATTTTTAATAATTTCATCATAGTTATGAGAATGACCAAAATAATTGAAATTTGGTCTTGTAGTTGCAAATATTCCCAAATCTAATCGCAAATGACTACAAGTCGCATGTAGTTGTAAATGGAGTGGTTACATTTTGGCTAATTTCTTCTAGTGTTATGGACTTCAAGAAGTTAAAAGGTGACAATCACAATCTTGTTACATCAACATTTATGAACTTAACAACAAAAAACTACTTGTTACTAATGAAATTCCAATTGCAAGAAGGCCTCCATCTACACAAAAGCTCAAGCATATGATCATTGAGACATGATCATCTCTAGAACTCCATGTTGCCCAAGTGGGCACCTAGTTCTTGAAGCTTGAAATGGTGCAACCGAATGCTCAAACCCTTTCCTTGGTCCTGACAACTAAATAATCTAAGGTTGTCATCCCTATTGATGAATGATGCAGCTCCATTTTGTTCAACAAGAATTATTATTCACATTCAAACTAGAGCTCCAAATTTTGAAATGTTTAAGAAGGAAAGTTTAATGGTGAACCTTGGTGCACATGTACTCTATGAAAAAGACAACAAAAATAATCACACAAATGTGAGGGTTTAGTCATGACTATGATGCACACAAATCTTGACTTGTATTAGTATGAAGATAAATTGGAAGATTGCAAGTGAACACTTTTGGCACACATTTAGGTACTAACATTCTAAGAATTCTTTGAAAGTGTAGTCCATAACCTAAAGAGTTGCAATACAAAGACCATACTTGATGTTATCATTTGTGTCAATCCAATGCATAGTCTTACTAATTCCACTTCTTTGTGGAGACAATTTTGTTTCCACAAGGTTTGGCAAAATGTGTGCTTGCTGGCCATCACTGGTGCAGACGAAAAGATTTTCATAATCTTCCTTGCATTTGTGTTTTATCCTTGGAGGCCAATAGAATAAATAAGCTCCCACATAAGCTTTGAAAGTGAAGGAACCAACACAGCTCCAATGTTCAATCTCATATAGAAAAATTCTTTCACAGGAAAAGGATCCATCCTAACCAAGAACCTGGCATTATTAGTATGTTAGTAACAAGGACCTTGTAGCAACAAGCATTCATCTGCTAATGGTTAATACACGTTACAATTCCTTTCATATCTTGTACTTTTGTTTTGCTAATTTGAGTGTGTTAGACGTCTATGATTGAGAAAGCTTTTTCTTATTTAGGATCTGGAGCTTCTTTTTGCACCTTTAATAATGAGTTTTAGTATGTTAGTTCAAAATGCCATGTATTTCCTCTGCAAAGTGTAACATTGTGCAACTTAAGCTATCACTAGTAGAAATTAGCCAAAATGTAACCACTCCATTTACAACTACATGTGACTTATAGTCATTTCTGACTAGATTTGAGAATATTTGCAACTACAACACCAAATTTCAATTATTTTGGTTATTCTCACAACTATGATGCAATTACTAGAAATTTCATCTTATTGGTTGCATCGATTTTATATTTATTTTCATCCATTAATTGGTTGATACGTCCCATTAGTCACAATAGTCACCAAATTAGTTGCATCCTAAAAGTATTCTACAATGACATAGTGGTGTATTTTAATGTATGTACTAAAATTATATATATAATATGCATACATATGTATATTGTTCATATAATGAATCTCAAAATTATTATTTGAACTTAAAAATTTGTTATTCAAATTTGAAAATTGATATTTAAATTCTGAAAAGTATTACTTTAAAAAAACATTTACATATTAGAATTTGAAACCTGATATTTGAATCTAAAAATTTTTATTTCAATTGTTTAAAACATTGTTTCAATTTGAAATTTTTGATATGAATATGATGTTTTCTATTTAAATTCAAAAAGCTTATTTGATCTAAAAATTGATATTTGAATTTTGAATTACTACTTTCGAATCCAAAGGTTAGTTTTTCAATTCAGAAAATTAATAATTGATTATAAAAATGGACATTTTAATTTTAAATATGAAAACTTGAATATGAAAATTTATATTTCAATTCTGAAAATTTTGCATTTAAATTTTTAATAATCATTTGATTTGAACATGAAATTTCAATTCCAAATTATTATTTTGGATTCTCAAAATTAATACTTCAAGTCTGAAAATTACTAATTGAGTCTAAAAATGAACATTTCAGTTTTGAAAATTGTTATTTGAATTTGAAAACTGACATTTCAATTCAGAATATTATTATTTAAATTCAAAAAAATATTTGATCTAAAATTGATATTTGAATTTTAAATTATTATTTTTGAATCTAAATATTAGTATTTCAATTCTAAAAAATTCATTGAGTCTACAAATCAACATTGTGATTTTAAATATTTTTATCTGAACTTGAAATTTGATATTTGAATTCTCAAGTTTTAAATTTTAATTTTAAGAATTTATTTGGCTTGAAAGCTCAAATTTGAATTCCAAATTATTATTTTGGAATCTCGAAATTAATATTTCATTTCAGAAATTTATTAACTAAATCTTAAAATGGAAATTTTAATTTTGAATATTATTATTTGAATCTGGAAATTGACATTTCAATTCTGAAATTTGTTATTTAACTTCAAAAAAATATTTGATCTAAAGATTGATAAATTTTGAATTACTATTTTGGATCTTAAATTTATATTTTAATTTTAAAAATTATTGATCGAATTTTAAAGGCTTTTTCTACTAGTGTTATCCATAATAAATCACCGTTATAAATAATTATAAATGATTATGTTTATTAAATATAAGTTATAGTAAATTAATATTGTTATAACAGAGATTTGTATATTCTATAATTTATATTCTTATATTAAAATTAATTAATTAATGTAATTAATGTGACATTACTTTAAAATCATTGTAATTTATTAAGATAAAAATTAATTAGTATGTGCATAATTATTTTCTCATTGAACATAATTATCCACAATTTGTAATTTATAACTTTAAATCTGAATTAAAATTTTGAAAAAATTATAGTGTGGTTAAAATAATTATTTTACTAATTTTAATTTCACAAATTATTATACAGTATTTTAGTTTTTATTTTTAAAATTATGTGATAAATATATTATAGTAATTTTACAGTAATTATGAAAATTAATGTTATGTTTAATAAATTATTGTATTTATATTTTATAATTACCAAGAGAAAAAAATTACTTGACCTATAATAATTTTTACAACAATAAATGTAATTATACAGTAATTAAAGTAATTAGTTGAATATTAATTTTTTAAAAATTCATCTAAGAATTTTATTTTTTAATAGTAATTATTGATTCATTATTTATATAAATATTTAAATATTTAAATATTTAATTTAAAAATATATTCATTAAATTAATTTTACATTATTTTAATTATTTTAATTATTTTAATTATTTATGAATTATGTATTAATAACTTGTGAATAACTAGATAGCTACTTTGTAAAATATGAAAAAGTTATTACTTATTTAAGTAATTGATAATGAATACTAAATATTTGTAATTTATAATTTATAATTTAAATATATGTAAATTTAGTCATTATTAATTAAACAATTATTTAATTATCTAGTGAACCATGTACTTGAATTGTTTAGAAATTAAAAAACTAACAAAATAAGCCATGAAAAAGGTTTTGGAATTATAACTTAATTTGTGAGGAAGTTGCAATTTCAAATTTTATCCCATATTGTTTTTTTTTCTCCATTTTCATTTTGAACATTATATAAACAAGGGGGTGTGGTCATCCAATTTCACATTAAAAAATTTATGCACATCGGATGAACTAATCAAAAGGTTCAACTCAAAACAAAAAAACAAATTATGCACAATTCTAAAATACTTACCTCTCAAACCTATTTATCTACCTTGCTAAGTAGGTATTTAGTTTGATTTACCCACCTAGGTCGGCCTATGTACCTACCTACCTACCTAAGTACCTACCTATATGAGTAGGTATTTACCTTAGGAAGGTAAAACTACTTGAGTAGGTATTTAACCTAGGAAGGTAGAACTTGTGTACCTATTTCTTTACCTAAGTAGGTAGATAGGTATGCAGTTTAGGTTTATAGGCACCTACTTATGTACCTACCTAAGTACCTTCCAACCTAATATTAATATTTTTATTAAATTAATTTTAAAATGCCATGTGGCATAATATAAGATCATCTAAACATTTGAATTGAATGTCTTAAATTATTTCAAAATAATAATTATTATTATATATTTAAAGAATCAAATATTGAGACACGTGACAACACATCATTTACCTTCAATTGTGACCAAAATAGTTGTACCTTAGTCGCATGTGACAACACATATACAATGGAGTCAAGGGATGAATTATATTTGTTGACTTTTTCTTTCATCCAATACCCTTCGTCGTTTGCGACTAATTTATCACATGTGACTTGTCTTAGGCGATTAAAGAGATTTTAGTTACAAAATGTCACTTGTAATTAAAATTTAATCACAAAATAAGTCAAAAATACATGTTTTTCTTCTATATTAACTCTTGTTACTTCTTAGTGTTTATCCCTTTATTTGCATGGTTTTAGAATGGACACAAAATGACATATTGTCCAAATTTTATTGAAATATAAAAAAATTCATGGGAAATTTGTGGGAATAGTACATGTTCAACCTATTATTGAAACACAAATAGTCACTACATATGTGAATGTGGTGGATGTTAATGTTACCACAAACAGTAAAATAACTAAAAAACAGAAGTTCAAAAATAATAAGCCAAGAAAAACAAAGAATGTTGTTGATTGGGAAAAAGAAGAATGATTGCAAAAGTTAATGGTGGAGACACTAACTGCTACCTTCTTGTGGCAACCAGTAACTTATTTCCTTAAAGGCTACCAAATGGAATGTCTCATTATGTTTTGTTCTAGAAGAAATACAACAAAACCATTTCAAGGGAGTAGTCTACTTGTGTAATCTCAAACTTCTCTACCTTCCACATTTTCTAATAGAATAGAAATACAACCAAAAAATTGAGTCCTTCAACCATCAAATGTAAGCACACTAGGGTGGCTAAGTTTTGGTCAACTAAAGTCCCTTTTCAAAGTTGTTTTCTGATGTAATTAAAACTAATTAAAAATATGAATATTTAGATTATGTTGAAAGAAACATTATTTTTTCCATTCTCAATTTCACCCCATGATGTTATAAGACGTATTAAAAATATCACAATAGAATTTTTTAATTAATTATTTTTCATGTAAAAAGGCTTTAAAAATAATTATAGTTTTTGTGAATTTGAAAAGTTCATAACATAATAAATTAAAATCACATTCCATTCATTCAATAAATCGTTAGTTTCTTAAATATTGAAATTCATCCATTATTTCAAAGTTGCAACCACAAAAAACTAACACATTGTAAGATAAAAGTCCATATCCATGAATTTAGCAAGGTGTGATAGAACTTGTTGCGAAGATTCAAAAGTCCATTACTCATTAAATATTTAGGGTTTTGATGAGTTTTTTTGCATTTTTAAAATGCCAACTCTATTAACATTACATGTTTAAGTCCCTTTCTTAATAATTCCATGAAGATACTAACATTTTATATTTAACTTTCAAAGAGATGCAAAAAAAATTATAAGTTTGACATGTAAAAAGGGGTTTGTTTTAAATTTATGTAATTTAGATAAGTACATCATTAAACGATATTATGTTTGATTTTTTAATTTGGTAATTTATTGAGTACATGTGATTTCGGTATCTATTTTCATAGTTCAAGAGCATGATTCTTAAAGGGGCTATGACAATTAGGAATATAGATTTGTATCATTGGGTGAATGTAAGGTATGGTGGCTCACTTTTGGTGTCACAATGGTGTTTTTTGTTTGGTACCCGTTGTTCAAAGGCATATGGTGAGTTGTATATTTTTAAATCTATTGATTGGAAGTTGAATGTAAACTAACAACTTTATTATGAAGATATTTGTCTAGTTGTTTATTAATAACAAGTTCATATACGAGTAATAATGAACTTTTGAAGTTCAAAATTATGGATTGGTTAGTTAACTAGAATGATAAAAAATTGAAAGGTTCATCTTAAATTATATTCAAAATTATCTATAATGACTTAGCATATGAAACCAAAATAAGGGCACGCGAGGTGATAGAATGAAATAATACATTTTTATGTGAAAAGTTTCTTTAAGAATCATAGCCAAATTCTACAGGTATGAACTTTTGAATGCCCTAAATTACCTCATATCACCAAAACATACTTTATTTAAACAACTAGAAAGGGACATCATCAAATTGATCAGAATATACAAGGACGACAACAAATGGAAAAAGGATAACAACAGATGGCTTGAAAAATGATATACAAATCAACATGCCAAAAATACAATTGTTTCCAGGTCTTGATGGTCATTTCTTTTTCACCTAGAAATCCATAAATCCAAAAACCCAAAAATCTAACATACACTACATTTGAATTATATTTTTAATGTGCAGTTTAACAACATACAATATTGTACCTCTGACATTCTTCACATAATGTAAATGTTGTAGTAATAAAAGCATAGTATGTTTCAAAGAATGTAACAACATCAAAATAATGTACCTAGTGGTACTTAAAGTCCCTCCATAATTCATAAAACAATGTAAATGTTATAGTGATAATAATACAATATATTTCCAAGAATGCAATAACAACAACAAATTCACCTAAAATTACTTAAAATACATTTGGCATTCATCAAAAAAATAAATTTTGTAGTGAAAAAATCACAAAATATTATCAAAGATGTAACAACAATAAAAGATTTAACTAACATCACATCAAGTACTTTTCAAATTCATCACATAATGTAAATTTTGTGGAAACAAATGCATGGAATGTTTTCAACAATGCAAAAACAACAAAAATAATAACTAACTACATTAATTCCCTTTGACATTCATCACATAATGTTAACTTCTTAATGATAAGAGCACATTGTATGTTGAAGAATCCAATTCAACTACAACAAATTTGATTAATTCGCACCACTAGTGGGAGCGTAGAAGAGGTATTTGGGGAAAGTTCAAATTTGATTACATTTAACTTCAACAAAGGTATAGATCACGAGCTTTGCCTACATGTCAAATGTTTAGTCACCAATGCCAGTACTTACGATGTGCTCATTGGGCAAGAGGCCCTATTTCCACTAGGTTTCACAATTGACAACTGGTCTGAGCATGTGTACTACCAAGTGGACTAAAAGATTGATGGCCACCACTTGGGATACATAGCCCTTGATTTACATAAGAACCATAGTCCTATGGCTCACCATTGTATGCTCAAGGAAGCACACATTATTTCTTACATCCAACAAGCTAGCCATGAATGGATATAGGGAGATGAAGAGGAGATAGCTTACACCCAAGCTACTAAAAGCTTAAGGGTGGTTCATATTGACATTCAACATGGACCAAAGGTTTTACAAAGGTTCAAAGTAGCCCACGAGCCCTTAGTCAAAGCTTTGTTTAATTTTGAAAACATGGAGAGCCATGGTGAACCGATTAAGCCAGTACTTTGTCAATTAATCACCTGGACACCGCCTAAAGAGGGGATTACATTACTAGAGCTCTTTGGTGGTATTGGTATAGGTCTCGAAACCTTATTACAGTCAGGGATAGTGGTTCAGAGGTATTTCTACGTAGACATTGATCATATTGCAATGCAAGTGGCAACATCGAAAATGATGGAACTCAACCAAATTTCCACAATAGTTTGTAACCACTGCATGGAAGGTCAATTTCATTTTCTTGTCCTTTGACATACAACTAATTCAGAAGAAACATATGGAATTATTTGGCCTCATGGACCTCATCATTTCAAGTTGGGAATGTCAAGGATTTTTAGCAGTTAGATTTAGAAAAGGTTTGAATGAGACAAGATTTGGTCTCTTCATGGACATGGTATGATTGATCACTTGGGTTCAATCCATTTCTCCCACACTTGGGTATGTAATTGAAAATACCCATTCTTAGTTTTACCAAAGGGAAAAAGTATAGGAACATTACATGCTGGTCAAGCATTACCTTGGAAAGTTGCTCCTATTCAATGCAGCACAATGTGGTTCCTATGTGCATTAGTTGCACAATTGGTGGACCAACCTTGCACCACTTTCTATTCTATAATTGGCTCTGAAATACACCATCAAAGACCCCGACTTGCAAGTTTTTCACATATTGGATGATCAAAGCTCTTACCAACCACTTACAAGACAAGAGAAACCTCTTTGGTTTTTTACAAACACAATTGGAAAACCAAGAGGTGTTTGGCCCACCTTTGTCTCCTTCCCAAGAGCACACGCCTTTTGAAGGAGATGGACCAAGCTTGGTCTATCGTCATGTTTTAATCATTTGAGATGAACCAAGCCCTGAAGAAAGAAAAAGGGCTATGGGGTTCCAAATTAGCACTACTAGTCACACCAAGGTGATTAGATTGGAATGTAATGCTCTACTAGGGAGAGGCATGGACCTAAACTCCTTTACATGGTTGATGGTAACTTATATACTCTTTCAAATGTACACAACACCAGCATTGATTCAATTAGCTTGTAGTTCTGGTGATGCGATTACATGGCACCCTAACCAAGTACATTTGCCTATTTTCAACACTCTACACTTCACTCTTAATGTTAGGGGGGAAGAGGTACCATGTAATTTGACTCAAGTTGTTTCTAATACACCTGGAGGTACATCAACTTTTGGAGAAACAATTACAACCTTCTACAAATCTGTGCAGTTAGATAATGGAAAACCTAATACACCAGGTTTTTCAAACACACTTTCCAACTCCATTCCATGTGTTTCCAATTACCCTTTCGTTATGGGGAACCAGCTCATTAAGAAGGAAAAAGATTAGGTCACAAACTTGTTAATTAAATATGAAAATATGTTCGCATTCTTAATGACAGACTTAAGTAGATGTAAAACGATGCAGTTCTCTATAGACCTTATAGATGAGACACCCATCTATTGGAAGAAGCATAGGTTGAACAAGCATGAGTGGGAACTAGTAGATGAAAGATGCAAAGAGTTCCATGAAGCTAATGTCATTCAGCCATCAAGTTTTGATTTCGTAACCATTATGAAGAGTGGGGGAGTGTCTTGTTATTATATGGGTTGTCATACATTTTAGGCCCTATCTTTATGGCACTAAATTCATTTTGTATACCGACCATTAGCCTATCAAATGGCTAATGACCAACGATAAGTTTACTAGTAGGTTAGTTTGTTGGGTGCTTATACTTCAAGAGTATGAATTCAAGGTTATTCACCGACCTAGGGTACACATTAAAACGCAGATACCATGTCGTAAAGACCCCTCACTACCTCTGAAGAATTCTCAAAAGCTAGGCAAAACTCCGGCCAGATTCCAGTAATGCATGTATCTCATGCATCTAGTTATCTTGCATTATTGCAATGTAACCTGGTTGAACATCCCATTATGGATATATGGGAGGACTTAGACACTCTGAGGTTTCTTCAGCATGGGGAACCCTCCCCAAGTTACATCAAATCATCAAGATCGCATACAATAGTAGTCCAAACGGTACTCATGGAAGGACAATCACCTCGTCCGATGCTTACCACAAGGCGACAGAGTGGTTCCCCCACCACATGAATGACCTGGTCTTATTCAGAAGGTACATTTGGAGCTTGGACAATTTGGAATTAAAAGTACTTATAGCCTTTTCGCTCCTCATTGCCATTGGAGAGGTATGTATGCTCAAGTTTGAAACATCATACTAGGTGTGAACAACGTGATAGGGTGAGAACTTCCTTCTCCTCTTGACAGCTCACGCTTTATCCACTCTTTATTCAGGGCATGTTCTATCATTGGTCATGTGATTTAATTAGAGAGTTACCATAGACCTCCAAGGGTAATGTCTACATCATGATTATGATTGAACATTTTTCAAAGTGGGTCGAGCTTGTTGTGATGCCAAACAAGTCATCACACAGCAGCAGCCAAGTTTTCTTACAATAGGTCCTAAATAGGTTTAGGGCTTGTGCTAAGTGTTTTACTAATCAAGGATTAGAATTTACAGGAAAATTCAAAACCTATTTGACCATGCTCTCATTGACCATTGCCGAACTTCAAGGGATCATCCCCAAGATGATGGCCTTGTAAAGAAGATGGTTCAGACATGTAAGAAAGGATTGTAGAAGATTTGCCTCAGTGGGAACAAAGAAGATTGCGACCTAGCCCTACCTTACATTGCCATGGGTTACAAGATGTCCAAACACGCCTCTTTGTCTCATTTCACTCTTTACTTTTCTACTTTTTGGGAGACATCCCATTCCACCCTCTCCCATTGCTGCTCAAATGGACTAGGTTGTGGATTTGGACTCCCCAACCACTCAGGTTTAAGTCATCACAGAAAGAGCTATTTTATTCAGGAGGGTTATGCCCATGGCCATGGAAAACTTGTCCATTACACAACATCGAAACACCTTACGGTATGCACACACATGAAGTGGCAGTTACAAACCTAAGGTGAGACAATTTGATGTTAGTGATTTTGTGTATCTCCAATGGCAACCTAATGATATTTTGGACACTTTTTCCGGTCACACTATCTTGAGGATTAAGGCGATCAAGCCTTCAGGTGTGTTAGAGTTGCAAAAAGTTAACGAACGCACAATTCAAGATCATTCCAAAGACTATGAGCCATGCCACCTGCCGAACTTAAATCCTACCATCATCACATAACCTGGAATTCTCCACTTGACTATCCATGTCATGTATGTCAGAGGACAGGCAATGTTGATCAGATGCTACTTTGCGATAATTATAATGGTGGATACCATCTATTCTACCTCAAACCAAAGCTCATTCAAGTTCCCACTAGCATTTGATATTATTCATCATGTTCTCATATAGCACCTTGATTTCTACTCAAACCATGCTACGCTTTTTTCGACTCAGGTCTTAGGGGGGGATACATGAAAATTTCTTTTCAGCCTCCTCTTGTGCATTATATATATATATGTGTGTGTGCATCTCTTTTTGGTTGATTAGTTTCTACCTTTGACTAGTTTTAGTTTTTTTGTTCAATAGAGTTTACTATGGATTTACACCCTTATGACACCGAACATCATGACACTACATGTCACAACAAAGGACATCTAATTGTTGTTTTCAAGTTATGAATGCCTATTGGGATGACCTAGACACTTTAATCTCTCAATGTCTTTGCATTACATAGCTAATGTTCATAAGATTAATGTTAAGGATTATGCCTAATGCCCTAACTCCAACGACAATTTTGCTCACCACAACATTTAATAAAATACCCTTGTATGCTAATTTTTCTTTAAATTCCATGCCTTTGACTTCTTGCAACTCAATTTTTAGTCTTCGTACAAGGGCATACTAAACCTTTGCTTCAATGGGATGCTTCAATGGGAGGAAGGTAACAATGAGGCAGATGGGGTTTGACCAAGGTACTTCCCATCAATTTTTCCATGACTACCTTTCTATGAAGTTCAGAAGGATAGGAAAGTAGTTTAAAATTAATAAACATGGCCATCTATTGCACTAAAGCAAATACTTTCCTGGGACAATTCACATCATCTTCTAATGTTATAACCATAGAAGAGGCTACTTCTACTATATCCCTAGCCAAATCTTTGGCCTTTTGGTTAATTTTTTTTTTCTTTTCGTTTTCATTATCTTTCCTTCTTTGTGTAACAACTGCAACTAGGTCAGCCTTTCTTTATTTACCCATTGGACTTGGATCAACTATTCCATTCCTTCTCTAGTGGTTTCTAGAGTTCGCCATGAAGCTGAAAACATGTTCCCTAATTGTAGGTATGGACCTTCTAGTTAAACAAATTGCGAAAAGGACCCAGTGGACACACACACACACAGTTCAAAATTTGACCAATTCCATGAAGAATTGGTAAAAACATAAATCATAAATTTTTTACAAGATAGCAAACCTCCAAAATTTGAACACAATGGTGCAAAGTTCAAAATCTTGCTATGATACAACAAAAACACCACATTCTTGTTCATTCCTTCCAACACATTTTGTCGTGCTTAGTGCACCATGTTGTCGTGTCCTCTTTCCACAACAACCATCCTTCCTACTCGGTGCCCAACCATTGGTGGCAATTGCACCTTTGTCGACCTGTGTTAATTAGCCCTCACACTCATTCAAAAAAACTTGTCACACTCACCCCTTTTTTGTAGCCATGGATGGTTTTTTGCAAGTTTGTGTACCTCGAACATTCATTAGACGATTGATCTAATAGTCAATGAATGGCCCAATTTGGTTTAGGTTGTTGTGTCTCTTGAGCAATACAAAACAAATTGTAATACTACAATATACCATAAAGTAGTTTCTAAGATTAGGTTTTTAGGATCCCAACTTATCTAGACTGTTTGTTTGAAATACCATGGTGCCCAATTACATTTCAACTATAAATATGACCCCCAAAAAAAACTTTGCAAATCTAAATCTTTGAATTGTTAAAATGTACTACCATTCAATTTAGAAGCCTTAATATCAATGGATAATTAAATAAATAATCTAATTATGGGGACAACCACAAAAGATTATTCCTTATGCTTGTATATTTGTATTTATAAAATTTCATAAAAACCATTGTTTTTTAGTCCTTTTGTTCGAACTACAGTCTTGTGATGAACAATTACAAACTACAAATGTACTGTAATTATCAATTGAACTATTTGTTTATGCACCAATTTCATAACATAATGTGAGTTTGGGAAGTTATCAATCATTAATTGCACATTTCCATCACTAAATCTTCTCCAAATGTTTAGAGAATGACACCAAAAATGTCTTGTAATGAAAATTGTCAAACTGTGATTCCTTTATGTGTACACCATACCATGCAAACACCTTAAACCTTAAAACCTTTAACCCCTAAACCTAAAGAACGAAACCTTAAATGCCACCTTAAAGCCCACAAATTACATAGTTAAACTTCTAAACATATGTTAAATTGCAAAACTAAACTAATATAAACCCACACCTCACACATTGCACAAAAACCACTAAGTTCAAAGCTTTAAATTGGACCACATTAAATGTGTATGTGAAACGTTAAACTATCTTAAATCCTAAGCACAATTAAACTTAGTCAACTTGAAAGTAAATTTAAATGAAGATATGTAATTTCATATTGTCTATTAACTACGATAATTAAATAATAATTGACCATGGATGTTTTATTGTCTCAATTTCATTTAAATATATTAAATAATAATTTGTTATAAAATACTCAATAGTCATTGACTAATCATAATATTAACATTGTTAAATCAAAATATTATTAAATTAATAATTATTAATAATTATACTAAAACGATAGATTCTAATAAGCATTAATAATTCTCTTATTAATACAAAATTTTGTGCATATTTTATTTAATAGAATAATATTGTGCATTTTTTATATTTATCAATTTTTAATATTGATTTTTATTAATATAATATTAGTGTCAACTATGTTAAAATAATTATAATGAATAATGTTAAATAATGATACTAAAATTATTATATTCATGAATAACTAATTTAACATACTAATAATTAATGAGTATTATTAAACTATTATTATGATAAAAATATTCATGAAATGTTTTTAAAACTAATTTAGTATAATTAAATACCATCCTTACTCATAAATAATAATAGATAATTATAATGTTAATTATTTTGTTGGTAATAATTGATTGATACTTAATTTATTAGTTTTCTTTATTTGATACATTTAATATACTTACCATTGGCCTACCCTTTTCTTCTTCAAAGAATTTCTGGGAAAGCTAACATTCAAAATTTAAAAACTTGAAATTTATCAATTATGAACTAATAACTATTACTTCCAAGTATTAGGATTTAGGGTTTTTTCATATACATTGTAAAGGTCGGATTTGAACATACCCCTACATCATTACTAAGAGAAAAAAACACATGTTTAATTAATTTAGGATTAAATTGTTAATTTAGGACTTTAAACAACCAAGTGGATGAAATGAACTTCACCTCATGACCACCTGATTTAACAAGTTTGTCATCATTGTATAATGATTGTCATTTAAATACATGTACGAATAGGTTTATTATTAAGTTAACATGAATTTTTTTAAGTTAGGGCTTTATACAACCTAGTGACCACTAGACTTAACAAATCAAAGATCATATTTAACATGAATTTCATATTACAAAATTTTGCAATTATGTTATTTTCAAATAAAATTGACTTTGTAACCAACAATTCCAACAAGATAACATCCATGTACACTTTATGTCTAGAAAAAATTCATATCAAATTTAAGACAGGCCTATGAATTTTCATGAGTGATTGAAAGCCAAATGTTAGTGCTCCCATAATTGACATCAAAAGACTCAACCCTTTGAATTTCAAACAAGAAGAATGAGGCTAATCCAACAATGCCAACATCATATTATCACACAAATTTTACTACTTTAATATATATACACCATAAAAAAAATTTATTGAAATTTTGCCTGGTGGGCATTGGGTGAAACATAATAAATTAAAACTTATGAGAACCAAACAACACAACTCCCATTTAAAGTGAAACTAAGAAATTCAATATTTTGAATCTCATAAATTGATCAACAACATGTTAATTTGACAATGGCAACTCAATGATCCATCCATGTTATTCATATAATAAAAAATCTATTATGTTTCAAATTCCATATATCATTAAAGTAGTATTTCGCCTTGTGCTTAGCAAGTGAAACATATGTTGAGAATTCAAGCTCAACTAATTAGGTTTCATTAGTTATGGAGTAGGAAAGTAACTAGGTTACTTCCTCAAGGTTGAATTACTTTCGTTACTTATTTTAGTTTGGTTATTTGTGGTTTGGTCTTGTTGTTAAATACCTTGGTGTTGATGGTTTGCCTCTCTTTTCTTCATTACACAAGATTAAAGTAGAAACCAAAATTGTTGTGTTCAAATTACATCATAAATATTTTATATGAAGCTTTACACATGATTACAAAATTGTTATGTTGGAAATAGGTCTCACATAAAATCTATATGTCTTTGCAATTCAATTCCAAATTGACATGATGGTAGCATATTGCAAATTCCTTATTGAATTAATTTTATCACTATTGGCTTAAAGCTAATTTTCATTTTCATTTTCAATTTTTGGTTTATCTATAATGTCTTCATATTTTTAACCATTTTATAATAGATCCCTAATCTAATATATATGACCTTAAAGATGAGTTCATAATCATTGTTTTAAAGGAAAATCACAATTTTCAAATTGCAAATGAGTTCAATATTGTTTTGGTGGACATAGATCATAAATTTCATATGCATTACATTTTTGGGAACTCCAAATATGTTCTACTAGAAAAATATGACAAATTTCATTTATATTGTTGAAAATTCAAGCTCAATTAATTAGGTTTCATTAGTTACTGGAATAGGAAAGTAATTAGGTTATTTTCACAAGGTTGAATTACTTTTTTTACTTATATTAGTTTGGTTATTTGTGGTTTGATCTTTTAGTTAAATACCTTGGTGTTGATGGTTTGGCTCTCTTTTCTTCATTACACAAGTTTATATATTTCATGTGACAAGAACCTTGAGGAGTTCTTGATGTTATGTTTCGTGTTGTGAGCATCATGTTATAGTTTCCTTTCAATAAAGATTTATGTTTGCACTTGAGTAAATATCTTATTTGTTAACATGGTGTTAGAACTTAGGTTGTTGAATGAGAAAGTTGAAAGAGATTTAGAACTAGAAAGTTTCTAGAATTAGAGCTTGAGAGCACCTATGCAGTTGATTGGCAAAAAATACTTTAGTCCTACTGTGCTTGCCCGTAAAGCCAACCACAAGCCGAGGGCCCATTTATTAATAGCATCATTATCTTACATGATATATCTTATGGCTAGGCGCAAAGCGATCAATCATCTACGATAATTGATGGCGCTGGCAGTCGAAAAAGGGTACTTCAGTAATATCATAGGAATTTTTCAGGTGCAAAAGGGAAACGAGTAAAGGAAAGAATGTGAAGAGAATGAAAAGAAAAGAAAAGAGGTGAGAGGAGATTAACATATCAAGGTTGTGAACGTAAAATCTTCAAATCTGGATCTAAATTTACTGTGAAAAGATCTTGAAGTGAAACTTGGAGAGATTACAGAAAACTATAAGACGCTTCTATTCTCAAGTTTTCAAAAGAAAATGATATCTTTTGTGAGAGTTATGAGCCTTCGAAGATTCTGTGCCAAATCTGGTTTTTTGGTCATATCTCCTTTGTTTGAGCTTTTTTGGATGTACAGCTTTAAGATCGTATAAATCATAAAGAATATAAATGTGAGAGAAATTTCATGTCATTTGGATTTGTATTGAGAAAGATCCAAGCATCTAAAGTTTCAATCTCAATTTTGAAGTCAGTTTTTTGAAAGTGATAACTCATTATGGTCATCATTGATATAGCTGAAATTTTGAACAAATATAGAAGAAATATATTTAGTGTGTTTCCCAAAATCTCAAGGAGTTTGGAGTTGCTAAGAGCAAGTTGTAAATCATTTTGTGTTTAGGTCCCAGTTTGAGGTGACTTCAAGGAAGTAGCAAGATCTTTCATTTTCTCAAGTTAAATGAGCTAAAATTTTGAGAGAAGGTAGTAGATATAATTGTTCATGTTTCATCAAAATTTTAGATCGATCGAAGGTCATATGTGAGCGGTGTAACTTTGCAAAGTTACTGTGACAAAAGTTTGTTTTGAGAAGACATCAAAACAATTTTTTGAAATGGAGCAAATATAACTTGGGAGAATTTGAAGGAAGGAGTTTGAAGATTGGGAAGCACAAATACATTATCAAGACCTTCATACAAAAATGTGGTATGTAATCATGTACTTAATACCATACAAAATATTATACGACATACGTACATATACGTAAAACCCATGTATAGTATAGAATTTTGTATAATACTGAACACATACATACATATGCAAGGTCCATTTTGTTCAACCCTAACCCTAACCCTAATCCTAAAAACCTAAGGAAGGAAAACCCTAACCCTAGTCCTAAAAACCCAAGGAAGGAATTAAAATCATTGTGACACCCCCAAGAAGACATTGAGTGTTACCTTGAGAGATGGTAGACGGTCTTTCTCAAATTGCAATTGAAAAACTAGATAAGAACAATTTCCAAGTGTGGAAATTTAATATTATGAATTTCTTTATGGGGAAAGGCTATTGAGAATTCATAACTGGTGATGAGAAAGAACCTCCTCTCCCAGAAAACCCCACACAACAACAAATTCAAGCCAATAAAACTTGGCATGAAAAAGCAAGGAAAGTCTTGTATTGGCTTTTTGTGAGTGTGTCTGATTCCATGATTGTGCA
>Ga0116227_10000540_pt1 | contig 74642 bp, 74 predicted proteins | sample S1TSphgellanicum_FD_89693 | JGI IMG/M metagenome (GOLD analysis project Ga0116227, IMG submission 89693) | Host-associated microbial communities from peat moss isolated from Minnesota, USA - S1T2_Fb - Sphagnum magellanicum MG | ecosystem: Host-associated > Plants > Peat moss > Unclassified...
AGAATTTCGCGGCCGCTCGCGCACCGATGCTCTCGCGCACCGCCACCCGGGCACATCGACGCGACGGGCTGGATTGGACATGGCTGGATCGGGTGCGCGCGCAGTGGAAGGGCCGCCTGGTCCTCAAGGGGCTGCTCGCGCCGGAGGATGCAGCGCTCGCACGCAGCGCGGGCGTGGACGGCATCATCGTATCCAGCCACGGCGGACGGCAGCAGCCAAGCGCCATCGGACCTTGCCGCGTACTACCGTCCATGGTGCAGGCGGCCCGCACCGATGCAAGCGCGCGGCCCGACATGGAGGTCTTCTGCGACACCGCAATCCGGCGGGGCGGTGATGTGGCGAAGGTCGTCGCGCGGGGCGCGAGCCTGGCATTCATCGGACGCCCGATGCTGTATGCCGCGGCGCTAGGAGGCACGCCGGCCGTACGGCGCGCCATCCAGATCATCAAATCGGAACTGTCGCGCGATATGGCCCTGCTCGGCGCCAGCGACCTGCGCAGCTTGCCGAGGCTTTAACGCGCGAGCACCTGCGCACGACGGCGCCCCCATGCGCTCCACACCTCAGGGTTGACCAGCCGGGGCGGAACAAGCCCGTCGCAGATCTCGCCAATCTGCCGAGCCGCCATCGCGGCCAGCCTGCGACGCGCCTCGTGCGTCACCCCTGCCGTGTGATAGGTAGCCAACACGTTATCCAGGCCCAACAGAGGATGGTCCAGGGCCGGCGGCTCGACGGCCCACACATCCAGCCCCGCACCGGCCAGATGGCCCGTGCGCAGGGCATCCGCCAGCGCAACCTCGTCATGGATGCCGCCGCGCGCCGTGCTGATGAAGACCGCACCCGCCTTCATCTTCGCGAACGCGGCCGCACCGAACATGCCCAGCGTTCCAGCATCCCGTGGACAGTGCAGCGACACGATGTCGCTGCATGCCAGCAGCTCGTCCAGCGGCGCCGGGACAGCGCCGCGTTGCTCGATGACGCCGGCGGCCACATAGGGGTCATGAGCGAGTACTCGCATGCCGAAGGCGGCAGCCAGCCATGCAACCCGTGAGCCGGTGTGGCCGATGCCGACCAGGCCGATCGTCTTGCCCTTCAGCTCATGGCCCATCACGGCTTCCCGCGCAAAGCCGGTTTCACGTCGCATGCGGCGATCGCATTCTGCGATGCGGTGCATCACGCCCAGCATGAGTCCCATGGCGTGTTCCGCCACCGCATTGGCGTTGCCGCCCGCCTGGTTCACCACCGCAACGCCGGCGGCCGTGCAGGCGGCTACATCGACCGTGTCATAGCCGGCCCCGCTGGAGGACACGCACAGCAGATCAGGGCAACGCGACAACAGATCATGCGTGACAAACAGGTGGCCCGGCAATTCGTCCTTGGCGGCCGATACCTGGTAGACGTGCGCCCGGCGCAGCGGATGTTCGGCCGCAAGAGGCGCACCTACGGGAAAGACGGCGAGCGCCATGTCGGCACGAGCGCCGATGCCTGCATCGAAGGCGGCATCCATCCAAAGGTCGGTGCGCACGATATTCCAGCGAGACATAGGGGGCACAGTCGTCAGTCGGTGGTGATGCGGTGCTCGCGGATGATGCGGCCATAGATTTCGCTGTCGGAACGCACCAGCCTTGCAAGTGCTTCCGGGCCTTCGGCCCGCGGTGGAAGCCCTGCGTCGATCAGCTTGGCCTTGACGTCGTCGGAGTTCAAGGCCTGCATCAAGGCCTGGCTCACCACTCGCACCTGATCAGCCGGCATGGCTGGCGGACCGAAATAGCCGAGCCAGGTGGTCAGTTCGAACCCGGGCAGCGTCTCGGCAATCACGGGAATGTCGGGCGCGCCGCTGAACCGTGTCTTCTCGCCGATGGCGAGCACCTTCAGGCGCCCATCGGCGACGAAGGATTTCACGGTGGAGAGCGTCACGATGCCCAGCTTGATATGACCGGCGACAAGGTCCGTCACCATCGGCCCACCTCCCTTGTAGGGCACATGGGTCAGGTCGACCCCCGCGCGTTGCGCGAACAGCAAGCCGCCGATATGTTGAGGCGTGCCGGTGCCTGCAGTGCCGTAGTTCAGCACGCCCGGATGGGCTTTGCCATAGGCGATCAATTCGGCTACGGACCGCACGGGCAGCGACGGATGCACCATGATCGCCACCACGCCGTTGACGGCGGCCGTCAGGGGCGTGAGGTCCTTCAGCGGATCGAAGCCGATGTCCTTGTAGAGGAACGGATTGATGGCGACGATGGGCTGGGTGGCCAGCAGTATGCGCAGGCTGTCGCCGGGAGAGCGGGCCACATGCTGGGCGCCGATATTGCCGTTGGCGCCTCCGCGGTTCTCCACGACCACGGTCGCACCGGTGTTGGTGCCCAAGCGCTGCGCCGTCAATCGTCCGGTCTGGTCGGTTGATGCCCCGGGCGGATAGGGCACGACCATGGTGACCGTCTTGCCCGCCAACATCGAGGGCGCCGGTTGCGCCCGCGTAAGCGTTGGCAGGGTCAGCGCGGTCGCGGCAAGGGCGATGAGGGTATCGCGGCGGCGAAAGGTCATGCAGGTCTCCGGAGTAATTAAACTAATATCCGGACATTAGGTGCACAGCCCTCCCACTGTCAAGCAGACATGCCCGTATCAGGACCCGATCTAGCAGGCCGGCAGGGCCGCGGAGACCGGCCCGCTACCGCTCACTCCGCCTGGGGGCCCCAATCGAGCTTCCACTGCGTCACCAGCTTGAAACGGTCCTGCGGATAGGTGTTGATCGCCACCGACAGGACAACGTCATCCTTGCCCAGGTAGTAACGCAGTACCTGCAAGGCAGGTGAACCCGCACGCGCGTCCAGCAAAGCGGCGACGCGCTTGCTGAGGGCCAGGCAACTGATCTCCTGGCGCAAGCCATCGACGGGACCGCCCTGGATCTGCTCGATCAGCCGGTAGACCATTTCGCCCGGCTTGTGGATGCGATCACGAATGGCCTCGTATTCCGGCGCCACCAGGATCTCTGTATAGGCGATCGGCTGTTCGACGTCGGGCATGAAGCGTCGCGCGATGAAGCGCGGCCATACCTGGCCCTGCGCGTCAGGCAGCAGCTTGAGCCAGTCGCCGGCGATCTGCACGCGATCTTCGCTGAGCAGGTCCATCCGGGTTTGCCGGGTGAATGCAATGAGCTCTCCGGGGTCGGAAATACTGGCCGTGTAGCGCGTGCTGACCTTGCGCGCCTTCACCGTCGTCCCGACGCCTGCGCGCCGATGCACCAACCCCGCCTCCGTCAAGCGCCGGACGGCCTCGCGCGCGGTGTAGCGCGAAATGCCGAAACGCTCGCAGATCTCCAGCTCGGTCGGGATCATGCTGCCCACTGCGAAGGTTCCCTGCTCAATGTCGCGCATCAGTGCCTGGGCAACCACCGCATATCGCGGCAACGAGGGAGCGAGCGGGGATTTCATGCGTGGTGTGTAGAGCAAGCTGAGGGCCGCTCTGATGATACAGAGCGGCCTGGAACACCAGGACTGGAGCATCTTGACAAATGTCCGGACGTTAGCATTTAATCAAGAATCACCAACAAAACCTGCGATCGCGCGCTGCCGATCGGCGACGACCATGGCTGTTTCTGAGCGTCCGGCGCACGACGGCACTGCTGCGGCGGTGGCGCATGGCCTTTTGCAGAGACACGCTTCCCGGACTGCACGACCGTCGTCAGGGCCCCCGGGCGAGAAGCACTGATCGACGTGCGAACGCCAGCCCTGAAAACCACGCACACCCCCCTCACCAACCGAAAGGACAACCTTGAAAGAAGCTATTGCCAACACCCCTGAGCGGGTGGCCCTGCGCGACGCGATCCGCGATATCTGCGATCAGTTCGACGACCATTACTGGGCCGAACTCGACCGCACCCATACCTTCCCGCACGAGTTCGCCAAGGCCATCGCCGAAGGCGGCTGGCTCGGCATCGCCATGCCGACGGAGTACGGCGGCGCCGGCCTGGGCGTCACCGAGGCGGCGATCATGATGCAGACGGTGGGGGCATCGGCGGGCTATTTCGCCGCGTGCTCCACCATCCACATCAACATCTTCGGGCTGCACTCGATCGTGAAGCACGGCAGCCAGGAGCAGAAGGCGCGCTGGCTGCCAGGCGTGATCAACGGAGACATCCGCGCCTGCTTTGGCGTGACCGAGCCGGATGCCGGGCTGGACACGTCGAAGATCAAGACCCGCGCGGTCCTGCATGGCGACAAGTATGTGGTGCACGGCCAGAAGATCTGGACCAGCACCGCCCAGCAGGCCCAGAAGGTCGTGCTGCTGGCCCGCACCACACCGATCGAGCAGTGCGCCAAGCCGACGGACGGGCTGTCGCTCTTCTTCGCCGACATGGACCCTGCCACGGTCAAGATCACGGAGATCCCGAAAATGGGTCGCCATGCCGTCAACTCCAACCAGACCTTCTACGACGGCCTGGAGATCCCCGTCGCCGACCGCATCGGCGAGGAGGGCAAGGGGTTCCGCTACATCCTGGACAGCCTGAATCCGGAGCGCATCCTGAATGCGGCCGAAGTGATCGGCATGGGACACCGGGCGCTCGACAAGGCGACGCAGTACGCATCGGAGCGGGTGGTGTTCGGCCGCCCCATAGGCAAGAACCAGTCGATCCAGCACCCGCTGGCCGAATGCTGGTCGGAACTCTACGCGGCAGAGCTCATGACCCATCACGCCGCCACGCTGTATGACGCGGGCCAGCCTTGCGGGGCCGAAGCCAATGCCGCGAAGTACCTCGCCGCCGACGCCGGCTTCCACGCCTGCGACCGGGCCATTCGCACCCACGGCGGCATGGGCTATGCCCAGGAGTACCACGTCGAACGCTACTTCCGCGAGATGGTTGCCACCCAGCTCGCCCCGGTGTCACGCGAGATGATCCTGAATTTCATCGCGGAGCGCGAGCTCGGCCTGCCCAAGTCCTATTGAAAAGGAGCGTGGCGACAGCCACTCCAAGCGCAGGCGGGGCCCGACGGCCCTGACTGCGCGGCGCAACCGAGCGCACGATGGACTTGTGCCGGCTCGCAGGCGGGCAAGAGTCCGGCGGGGGCATGGGAGAGACACCCGCCGTGCGGCCTGCGGCGAGCAAGATGTGGGGCACGCAAACCGCCATTGCAGCACTGGCCCTCTGCATCCCCTACATCCGCCCGGCGAGGGATGACTTGTCGCAAGCCCTCCCCCCGGTATGCGAGAGGAGGTCAATGCCGCCGTGACGCTCAGGCCTGGGCTACGCTCAACACGGCTGCCGACGCCGCCGGCCATGCATCGTCTGCGGCCTCGTGCAGCCAAGCTGCCGGCACGGGAACCACCATTTCCAATGCCCGTTGGCCATATGCCTTGCCCTGGGCATCCAGCCTGCGCGATGCCATGCCGCCGCCTCCCAGAGCATCCTGGAGCAGGAAGTTGAAAGCCGACACGCCCGGCGCCTCGAAGCGCTCCACCCCGCCGCTCACGCTGCCAGCAAAATGGGCGGCGATCCGTTCCACCGTCAGCACCTGGCGCAGGTGGTCCATGTAGGACGGCTTGCGGCAGATGATGGCGATGTTGGAGCTGTTGCCCTTATCACCCGAGCGCGCGTGCGCCACGGCCAGCAGCGGCACCTCGACCAGCGGCCCAGCGGCCGCGTGGGCCGGCACGGGCCCAGAGCGCCCCACAGCGGAGGTGGCCACGTCGCTGACAGCCGGGATGGACACTTCGAATGCCGGGGCCTCGCCCACCTGCACGGTCACGGGTCCGAGCCGCGTCTTGTCCACGAAGAAGGTACACAGGCGCACGACCGGGATCGGCTTGGGCCGGCCGCCAATCAGGCCGGTAATGCCTTGCGCACAGGTCAGGCCCATGGCGCCCAGCTCGCGCGCGAACAGGTCGAGCGCACGCGTATCCGGGTGGTCCACGACCAGCCGCAGCACGACTTCACGAGCCGCGCGCGCGCGCGACTGCGAACCGTAGGCGGACTCGCCGCCCAGCACCTCCACATGGACCGCCGAGAAGTCGGCCATAAGGGCACCGGCAAAGCGCATGCGTGCACGCTGCACCAGTGCATCGGCTGTGCGCTCCGCCTTGCGGACGGCATCGGGCCCGATGATGGCCAGCATGGCCACCGCACGCATGCCATCCTTGTAGGTCGAAGACACCTTGTACTGCGTGGTCGGCGCCCGGCCGCGGGCACCCGTCAAGCGCACCCGGTCGTGCCCTTCAGGTTCGATACGCACTCCGGAGAAGTCGGCGACGACATCGGGAAGAACATAGGCGGCCGGGTCGCCGATCTCGTAGAGCAATTGTTCGGCGGCGGTAGCGGGTGATACCAGGCCACCGGTTCCTGGTGGCTTGGTCAACACGAAGCTGCCATCGTCACGGCATTCGGCTATCGGGTAGCCGATGTTGTGCCAGTCCGGCACGCTTTCCCAGTCGGTGAAGACGCCGCCGGTTGCCTGTGGGCCGCACTCAAGCAGGTGGCCTACCAGGCTGCCAGCCGCCAGGCGGTCGTAGTCGGTAGCGCTCCAGCCGAATTCGTGCATGAGGATGCCGAGCGCCAGCGCACTGTCGGCGCAGCGGCCGGTGATCACGATGTCGGCGCCCGCGTCGAAGGCCTGCGCTATCGGCAGTGCGCCGAGGTAGGCATTGGCCGTCAGCACGCGCGCAGGCAGCGGACCACCGGACGGATGCTCGCGCACACCCTCACTGCGCAGGGCCTCCAGCTCGCCGGCCAGATCGTCGCCCTCCACTACCGCGATGCGCAACGACACGCCGAGTTCGGCGGCGATGGCCTCCAACGCCCGCTTGCAACCCTGCGGGTTGACGCCGCCGGCATTGGACGCCACCTTGATGCCGCGACGGGACAGCTCAGCCAGGTGGGGCTTGAGGTAAGCCACGAAGTCCGGCGGAAAGCCCGCATCTGGATCCCTCAGCCGCGCACGCGCCAACAGCGACATGGTGACCTCGGCGAGGTAGTCCATCATCAGGTACTGCACGTCGGTCCCGAGCAGTTGCGCGGTGCCCATCGGGCTATCGCCCCACGCGCCCGAAGCGCCTCCTATGCGAACAATACGGTCGGTCATTCGGATTCCCCTTGCGATACCCAGCGCGGCGAGCGCTTCTCGTTGAACGCGGCGAGACCCTCGCGCGCATCGTCGGTGCGCGCAGCGATGGCGATCTGGGTCTCCGCAAATGCCAGGGCCTCGTGGAAGCCCATCGACTCCATGGCGGCGATGGCGTACTTGCCGCGGCGCGTAGCCACCGGCGACATGGCAGCCAGGCGCTGCAGCAATGCATCGACGCGCTCATCCAAGGCTTCGTAGGCCACGACATCATTGGCAATACCGATATCGCGTGCGCGCTCCGCGCTGATGAGGTCGCCCGTCAGACACAGTTCGTTGACATGCCGCGAGGCCACCATGCGGCGCAGATAGACCAGCACCTGCATGGGGAATACACCCACCTTGGCTTCGGGCAGGCCGAAGCGCGCATGGTCGGCGACCACTGCCAGGTCGCACAGTGACATCAGGGCCATGCCGCCGGCCACGCAATCGCCGTTGATGCGGCCGACCACCGGCAAGCCGAGCGTCCGCACCGTGCGTGCCAGCCGGCCGAAGTCGGTCGTGGGCTCGTCCGGGCTTTCGGAGAACACGCCCGGTCCGCGCGCCAGGTCGGCCCCGGCGCAGAACGCCTTGCGACCAGCGCCGGTGAGGACCACGGCGCGCAGGGACGCGTCGTCGTTTGCAGCGAGCATGGCCTGGTGGATACCGGCGATGACTTCGGGGTTGAGGGCATTGCGCCGCGCTTCGCGGTCGATGGTGATCCACATCGCATTGCCGCGGCGCTCGGCGCGCACGACTGGCGGCTGTTGTTCGTCTTGCATGGAATGTCCTGGCCCCTATGGGCCTTGGTGGTTGGTGTTATCGCTGGGCGATCAAGGAGCGGAAGTTGCGCGCGAGCCGCCTCCCGCCCGGCCAATGAACGCCCGCAGCGTCAGCCCGCAGCCGCCGGTGCGACGGCGGTACCGGCGTCCGAGGGGCGCGCCCGATCTGCCGGCAAGGCCTGCAAGACCTCGCGGGTATGTTCCCCCAGGTTCGGCGCCAGGCGGCGCACCTCAGGCTGGGTGCGCGACCAGGTGCCCGGCGGACGGGCCACGCGCACGCGCCCCTCGGTCGGATGGTCGACGTCCTGCCAGAAACCCACCGCCGCCAGATGGGGGTCGGTGAAGAGGTCGTCGACGGAATGTACCGGCGTAGCAGGTATGTCGGCCTCGGCAAACAACTCGGTCCAGTCAAGCGTGCTGCGTGCAGCCAATGCCTCGGCCAACAACGCGCCCACGGCCTCGGCATGGACGGTGCGCGTCTGGAGACTGGCGAACCGGGGGTCGCTCGCCATCAGGTTGGGACGGCCGATCATGGCCGAGAACTTCTGCCAGTGTGCGTCGGTGTAGACCACGACACACAGATGGCCGTCCTGCGTGGCATACGGACCGCGCTGCTTGGACAGCAGGCGCTGATAGCCGGTGCCGCCCAGCGGCGGCACGAAAGCCTCCCCGCCAATGTGGTCGCCCAACACGAACTGCGCCATGGTTTCGAACATCGGCAGCTCGATTGCCTGGCCTTCGCCGGTGCGCTGCTTGTGGAACAGCGCGCCCAGCACCGTGTTGGCCAGGTACAGGCCAACCGTCCTGTCGCAGATATTCAGGGGAACGTAGCTGGGACTGCCATTGACGCGCTGGAACAGCGACGAGATGCCGCAGGCGGCCTGCATGATGTCGTCGTAGGCAGGCCGGCCGGCGTAGGGACCGTCGTCGCCAAAGCCGAAGGCTCCGCAGAAGATAAGTCCGGGGTTGATCTTCGCCAATGTCTCGTAGTCGAGCCCCAGGCGCCGCATCGCCTGGGGCCGGATGTTGTAGACCAGCACGTCGATGTCCGCCACCAGCGCCAGCAGCGCCTGGCGGTCCGCGGGCGTTTTCAGATCCAGGACGATGCTGCGCTTGTTCCGATTGGCCTGCAGGTACAGAGGCCCCATGTCGCCGTGATGGAAAGGTCCCACTCGGCGCATGGAATCGCCCGAGGGCGCCTCCACCTTGATGACATCGGCGCCCATGTCGCCCAGTATCTGCGTTGCGAAGGGCCCCATCACCACGGTGGTGAGGTCCAGGACGCGAACGCCCGTTAACGGTCCAGCCATACTTGTTTGCCTGTCCTCAGAAGAGATGCCGGATGCCGGCGATGTACGAACGGGCAGTATTGCCCTTGCTGTAGACGGCTACCGCACCAGCCAGTGTCGCCGCGGCGTTGGCGTCGTTGTCGACCACGCCGATGCCCGCATACAGATTGGTGCGCTTGCTCAGGTCATACTGGTAGCCCACCTGCCAGGACGAGAAGTCAGCATTGGAGCGGGCACGGTCGTGGGCCTTGCCATAAGTCACCCGGACCGTCTGGTTGCCACTGAACGGCACCGTCGCGCCCAGGTGCCAGTTGCGCCGGTTCAAGGCGTCTGCAGTGGTGAGTTTGTTCTCCCCGGTATTCAGCCCCGCGTGCAGCCGCGCAAAGCCGAAGTCATAGGAGGCGCCCAGGGTCTGCTGCGTCAGGCGGGGCAGGTTCGTCACGGGCGCAGTGGGGCTGATCGCCGCGCTGGAGCCGTTGATGCGGTGGTAGCCGTAGCCAACCCACCAGGTGCCATTGCCGTACGAGGCGTTGAAGCCGGCCTGCCGGCCAGAATCGGAAGGCGCGGGGCTTGCGGCCTCGCCAGGGGCGTACATGACCGACACGCCCAGGCCATTGCGCGGGGCTGGCAGCAGCATCGCGCGCGCCGTATAGCCATAGGAGTAGACAATCGCGTTGCTGGCGCTCACGGTGGTGTTGAAGACGGTACGGGCGCCACCCATCCACTGGCCGCCAAACGGGTCGAGCATCGGCCCCGCGCTGATGGCCCAGAGCGGCGTGTACTGCCGGCCGAGCGAGAGGTAGCCATAGGCATCGCTGCCCAGCGCCAGGGCCGACGTGCGGCCAAAAGTCAACGCGCCCGCTGGTGCGCCTGGAGGATTGGCCGCGCCGAGACCGGTGTCGATGGCAAGGCCGGACTCCAGCACGAAGGCGGCCTTCAGGCCGTCGCCAAGATCTTCGATACCGGTGAAGTTCAGTCGGCTGCCCGACATGAGGCCTGAACCAAGCGACTTGATGTTGCCGGACGTGGCGCCGTTGTCCAGGCGCACCCCGGCGTCCATGATGCCGGAAATCGTGAGGGTGCTGGACTGGGCATTGGCCAGTGCGGGGACCGCGCCTGCGGCGGCTATCAGCGAGGAAAGCAGAAGTCTCTTTTTCATGTTCGTGGTCTGGTGGTATTTTCAATATGGCGGGCGCACGCAAGCCAGCGGACGCTCCACCTCTCCTATTCGAGCCGGGTACTGCTACTCTGGCTCGATCCCTGCGCCCTTGATGACACGCCCCCATTTCAGCGTTTCAGCCTCCTGGAAGCGCGCCAGTCCCTCCGGCGTTGTCGTGAAGATGTCAAGAACCGCGCGGGCGAGCACAGGCTTCACCACGTCGGAGTTCACGCCCTTGACGAAGACCTCATTGAGCCGCTTGACGATGTCCGGCGGCGTACCACGCGGTCCATACACCGCGACCCAGTAGGTCAGTTCAAAGCCCTTGATGCCCTGCTCGTCCAGCGTTGGCGTGGTGGGCGTGGCGCTGGAGCGCTGCAGGCCGGTGTAGGCCAGTGCCCGGAGTTTTCCGCCCTCGACCAATGGCAATGCGGTGGCCGTATCGGCCATCATGAAATCGATCTGGCCTCCCACCAGATCCGTGACAGCATAGGGATTGCTCTTGTAGGCGATATAGGCGGAGTCGATGCCGGTGGCCTGCTTGAACATCTCTCCCGCCACGCGGCTGGAGGAGTTGCCGGCGCCGAAGTTGAGCGGCTTCTTCTTGGCGAGCGCCACCAGCTCGGCCGTCGACTTGACGGGGCTGCTCTGCGGCACCACCAGCACCATGGAGCCCTTGGCCAACGACGCGATGGGTGAGAAATCGCGCACGGGATCGTAGGGCAGCTTCTTGTAGAGATGCGGATTGGCGGACTGGGTCGTGTTGGTCGTCATGAACAGCGTGTAGCCGTCCGCAGGCGCGCGGGCCACGGCCTGCGCGGCAATCAGGCCGCCAGCACCCGGCTTGTTGTCCACGACGACAACGACGCCGGGCAGCTCCGTGGTCATCGCCTGGGCCATCCCGCGTGCGAGCTGGTCGGTGCCGCTGCCGGCGGCAAACGGTACGACGAGCGTGATGGGTCTGCTCGGATAGCTCTGAGCGTATGCGAACGAAGCGGACAGTAGCGCAGCGGCCAGGAAGGCGCGCCTTTGAGAGCGAGTAGGCACTTGTGGAGTCTCCGGTTTCTATTGCAGGCAGGCGCCCTCTTCCAGGACACCATCAGCTTTGAGTTTAGGAAAATTCATCCATAATAAAAATACAATTGTTCTATAAAACCCATAACCGTATTGAATCCATAACATGCGAATTCACCTGGGCTTGCGCCAACTGGAGGCAATAGTTGCGATCGCTTCGAGCGGCAGCTTCAGCAGTGCGGCTGACAGCCTGCATGTGTCGCAGCCGGCACTGAGCCGCACGATTCGGCTGGCCGAGGAAAGCCTCGGCGCGCGCCTGTTCGACCGGGGCGCTCGCAACGTGACGCTCACCGCCGCAGGAGCAGAGCTGCTGCCGGTCGCGCGCAGGATCGTCATGGAGTTCAACGATTCGCTCGGCGAGCTGGCGCAGTTCATCGAGGGGCGGCGCGGACGCGTGCGGATCGCGGGACTGCCCTCCACGGAGCAGTCCCTGCTCATGCAGGCGGTCGCGGCGTTCAGCCATGCCCATCCCGGGATCGAGTTCCTGCTGCAGCTGGAAGATGCGAAGGTGATCCTGCAGAAGCTGGAGGCCGGCGAGATCGACATCGGCCTGACAGTGCAGCCGCCGCCCGATGGCCGCTTCTCCTACAAGCATCTGTACGACGATGAATTCATGCTGGTATGCCGCGCCGACAGCCCGCTCGCGCTGCAGGCCCCCACCGCCGGCCCCCTGACCTGGCAAGTGCTGGAGAGACATCCATTCGTGGCAGCAACCCCCGGTACCAGCACCCGCAACACAACGGATGCAGCACTCATGCGCGCGGGTATCACCGTGCGGCCCGCCCACGAGGTAGCCGGCAATCTGCGGCTGATCGGCAGCATGGTGGCTGCAGGGCTGGGAGTGAGCGTGCTGCCGGCCAGCGCCTTTGACGGGCTGGACCAGCCGCAGTTGGCGGTACGCCGCCTGCACAAGCCACGGATGAGGCGCAAGGTAGGCATTGTCACGATGGCTGGCCGCACGCTCTCGACCACAGCCGTGGACTTCATGGCGCAGCTGAGCCGAGTCGCATTGGGGCGCGTGGCGGCACAGAGCGGGGACTAGACGCCCCGCTCAAGGGGCGGTCGGATAGTCAGCGCCCGTAGGTTCCCGTCAGCGTGGCCTTGCCGATCGCATTGCGGTTGATCACGAAGCCCGCATGCGAAGCGGTGGAGCCCGGCGGCAGGTCCAGCTTCTCCACGCCCAGTGCATACAAGGTGAAGTTGTAGCCGTGTGGCTTGTGCCCCTTGGGGGGGCAGGGACCACCCCAGCCAGCCATGCCATAGTCGGTGCGGATCTGCTGGCTGCCCGCAGGCAGTTTGTCCCCGGCCACCGTGCCAGCGCCCTGCTCGATGGAGGTCGCGCTCGCCGGGATACCCACGATCACCCAGTGCCAGATGCCGGCGCCGCCTGTCACGGCGTCGGGGTCATGCACCATCAGCGCAAAACTCTTGGTGCCCTGCGGGGGGTCCTGCCAGTTCAGCGCAGGCGACAGGTTGGTGCCCGAGCAGCCCAGGCCGGGAAAGGTGAATTTCTCGTCCATCTGCTGGCCCGGCCGTATGTCGGGGCTGGTGAGCTCGAACGCATGGGTAGGCAGCATGGTGCAGCCCAGCAGCAGGGGCAGGCACAGATTCTTGAGGGCGGGCATGGTTTGTCTCCTCTTTTTTAGTGATACGAAGCAGTGATCAGCGGATGACCTGGTCCGGGTTCTCGCCATAGGGCGGCGCATAGATGACGAGCAGCTTGAGCCGCTCGCTCGTGACGCGCAGTGAATGAAAGACACCTTCGGGGAAGAACAGCATGTCGCCCGGCCGGACTTCGTGCTCCACGCCGTCGATCCCGGCCATGGCCGATCCTTCGAGCACATAAGCCGCCTGCTCAAGCCCCGGATGCGCATGCGGCAGAGCGCTGCCGCCCTGGGCGATGTCACCCAGCACGACCTCCATGTACTTGGCACCGTTGTCGGGGCCGATCAAGCGGGTGTTGACAGTGCCATGGTGATTGGCGGGGCTGTAGCCTTGCATTTCGCTGGCACGAAAGACTCCGCCGCGGGTACCAGATGCGGCCTTGGCGGTGGGGGATGGAGCGGTGACTTGGTTCATGGTGTTGCGTGGGTAATGGTTCGGCGTGCGCATGGCAGCCGCGGCACTTGCCTTCCAAGATAGGTAAGCAGGCCTTGCAAGATCGTAGGAAGCTTCACGGAACAGCGGAAATAGAATTTCCTGACACCGTCCATAACGAGATTCGAAGGCAACGGCGACGGTTCACGGCCATGCGCCAGGGTGTGCCCCGCCCTGCAACAACGCACAACGCGGCGGCATGACCCCGAACTGGCGCCAGTTCATCGCGGGTTGGATCGCCGCTGGCTGCACAGCTCGACAGCGCCGGCACCCGCACGTTTCCGGGCATCGCTGTCGGCTGGTGGCACCTGCTGCCAGCACCTCAGGCTGGATAAGGGAATGTCCAGTTGGCTGCCGGCTACCTTTGTATGGTGCCAGCGGTCCTGGCTCATTCAGGCTCTATACCTGCGGCCCGGATGACACGCCCCCATTTCTTCGACTCCGCCTCCTGGAACTTCGCCAGCCCGTCCGGGGTGCTCGTCACCCGTTCTCCGTTGGTGTTCTCCACCTGCGTCATCATCGCCGGGGTTGCTGCCACCTTGATCACCATTTCGTTGAGCTTCTGCGTCACCGTGACCGATGCACCCTGCGGGAGGTATAGCGCTGTCCAGAAGGACATGTCATAGCCTTTGGTGCCGGCCTCGTCCATGGTGGGTATCGATGCCGCCGCGGGCAAACGCCTGGTACCGGTCACGGCGAGGGCTCTCAACTTGCCACTGTTGATCTGGGGAAGTGCGGTGGATGCATCCGCAAACATGAAGTCGATCTGTCCCCCCATCAGGTCGGTGATTGCCAGCGAGTTGCTCTTGTAGGGCACGTTCACCACGTTGATGCCCGTCATCTGCATGAACGATTCGCCGGCGACTCGGCTTGAGGAACTGCCACTTCCGAAGTTGAGCTTGCCTGCGGATTTTCTGGCTGCAGCCACGAGATCTGCGACCGACCGGATCGGAGACGACGGATGCACGAGCAGCAGCATGTATCCCTTGGCGAGCAATGACACCGGTGTGAAATCCTTGACCGGGTCATAGGGCAGCTTCTTGTACAGGTGCTCGTTGGCTGCGTGCGTCGTGTTGCTGGTCATCAGCACGGTGTAGCCATCGGGGGCTGCTTTTGCCACGTACTGCGCCGCAATGAAGCCGCTCGCGCCTCCCTTGTTCTCGACGATCACCGGAACCTTGTACTCGGCAGCCAGGGCCTGCGCCAGCGTTCGAGCCTCTTGATCGGTGCCGCTGCCTGCCGCGAATGGAACCACTATGGTGATGGGCCGGTTGGGATACTGCGGCGCGTGCTCCGCAGCGCTGCAGATCGTGGCGGCCACCGCAATGGCCACACCCGCGGCACAACGAAAGAAACTGAACATGTTGTCTCCTGTAAAAATCGATCGACGCTGTGGTCGGTGGCGCGTGTCGCGCCTTGCATGAGGCGTTGGCGCAAGTACCCGCGCGCGACGGACCTGCGTCAGTCCAGCACCGCAGGCACTGCAGTTGGCACACTGAACTCTGCGTTGTGCTCACCTAGCTTCGGTGCCCTGGACCGGTGGGGTGGCCTTTCGCCATCGATGGACACGGGGAGCGCCGTCAGGCGAAAATCCTCGCCGGGCACTGCGCACAGCATGCCCAGGGATTCGACCTGCGGATGAGCAATGGCCTCCGGTACGGTATGGACAGGGGCACAAGGCACGCCCGCGACATGGAAGAGGTCGATCCACTGCGCGCGTGTTCGCGCACGCAGCAGAGGCTCAAGTTGATCGAACAGTGCCGGCTTGTTGCGCAGGCGTGACCGGTTGGTGGCAAAGCGTGGGTCCTCGAGCCAGTCGCAGCGACCCAGCTCATGCGCCAGCTTGGCAAAGAGGCGGTCGTTTCCACAGCAGATCAGAAGAGGCGCATCTGCCGTGTCGAAGGCCTCGTAGGGAACGAAGCCGGGGTGTCCGGAGCGGTGGCGCTCCGGCAAGCGGCCTTCGTTGGCATAGGCATCCGCCTTCTGGCCGGTCCATGCCAGAGCCGTCTCGAGCAGGGAGGTATTGACGACTCCGCCCACGCCGGTGTGTTGCCGACGCTGCAGCAGCGCCAGCGCACCGATCACTGCCCACATTCCAGCTCCCTGGTCACAGACCGACGCGCCGGTTCGCATAGGCGGGTCCTGCGGACCGCCATTGATGCTGGAAAGCCCGCTGAAGGCCTGGATCAGGGGCTCGTATCCCGGCAGCATCTGCATGGGACCGGCGTGCCCGAATGCAGAGATCTCGCAGTAGACCAGGCGCGGGTAACGGCCGCATAGCGTCTGGTGGTCGATGCCCAGCGCCGTCGTGACACCGGGCCGCAGATTGTGGATCAGGATATCGGCTTCGGACGCCAGCCGATCAAACGCCGCCAGCCCCTCCGCGCTCTTGAGGTCGATCGCTACCGACTTCTTGCCACGATTGAAGATATGGAAATTGAGCGCATCGCCGTGGCGAAACGCCGGCCCCATATGGCGCGCGTCGTCACCGCCCTCGATACGTTCGAGCTTCAAGACGTCGGCGCCGAGGTCCGCCAGTATGGCGCCGGCAAAGGGGCCCGCAAGAACTTGTCCCAGTTCCAGTACCCGGATGCCTTCGAGAGTTTTTTGCATGTGCTTCAGAAGGCCGCTTGACCCTTGCCTCTTCAATCGGCCAAATTCTGGCGCCACATGCTTGATGTTGGAATGACAATATTTCTATATTTGTGATAACTTCAATGGATCAATAGAGGAAGACTGTGCGCATCAATCTCACGCTTCAACAATTGGAAGCTTTTGTCGAGGTTGCGAGAACAGTCAACTTCCGGGCCGCGGCTCAGGCACTTCATGTGTCCCAGCCCGCGCTGAGCCGTACGATCAAGGTCATTGAGAACGCAATCGACACCCGGCTGTTCGATCGCAACACGCGGCTGGTGGAGCTCACCCCAGCTGGGCGCGAGCTGCTGCCCATCGCCACGCGCATCCTGGAGAACTTCAACAGCTCATTCAGTGAACTCTCACAGTTCCTGGAAGGCAGAAGCGGGCACCTGACCACTATCGCGCTGCCTTCTGCTGGCGTCGCGATCCTGCCCGATGCCATCGCGGCGTTTTGCGAACGTTTCCCGAAGGTGCAGTTCTCCTTGCTGGAGGGAGCCGCTGAGGTGGTGCGCACAACGGTCTACGAAGGACTCGCGGACTTCGGCATCAGCGTGCGCCCGGCAGCGCAGGAACCGCTCCACTACCGGCACCTCTTCGACGACCCGTTCGTCCTGGTGTGCCGGCGCGACGATCCACTTGCCGCGCGATCATCCGTCTCCTGGTCGGCGTTCGCGTCACGGCCCTTCATCGCGGGCAACGCCAAGAGCAGCATCCGCCCCATCACTGACGCAGCCTTTCTGCAGAGAGGTCTGCATATTGCTCCGGCTCTGGAATACCCGAGCATTGCTGCGGGAGGCGCACTGGTTGCGGCAGGCCTGGGCCTGACGGCGCTTCCACAACTGGCGCTCCAGCTGCTCCAGAACGATGCCCTTGTGGCCGTCCCCCTGCAGCGCCCCGCCCTATCGCGCGCGATTGGCCTGGTCACACGGGCCGGGCGATCCATGTCGCCAGTGGCCCGGGCATTCATGGAGTCGCTTCAGGCCTCGGCGAAGACGTCCTAGGCAGCAGAGCGCCGCACATGCACGCCCATTCGAAGAATTCGGGCGCCAGCGGTGGTCCCGTTGGGATAGCTCGCCCGGCACCATTGCAGAGCGCCCAACCGGCGTGTAGTCCTTTGACGAATTCGCCGTCGGTCCAGTGCTCGGTCTTGCTGTCGGAGGGATCACGCCAATAGTCGAACAACTGGCTGCCCTGGATATGGCCCCCGATGCCTCAACTGCGGCGGCGCTGCTGCCGAGGCAGATATTCACCGCCCTGCCCCCGATCGTTGGGATCCATTGCATCGAAAGCCGTATGGGCGACGCGCGCCTGGCCGTCTCTGGACGCCGCCGAGGCCAGTGTGGTGGCCCATCCATTACTGGCCCAGCCCGCAGTGCAGGAAGGCCGCGACGGTGTTGTCAGGCTCAGCGGCATAGTAGGTATCCGATGCCTTGAAGCCCCGCACTCGCCGATACAAGTTGCACGGCCGTGGGTATCTGCGTCAGGTTGCGCATCGAATGCCCTTAGATCCAGCAATTTCCGATAGATTGGAAAATCTTCTGCTTGATTTAATATCGTCGATCATCTGCTTGGCCCTGTGCTCGATGCCCTCCCCTGATTCCGCCACTCCCCTGAACGACGGCCGAGGCCTGACCTCTATCGCCTTTGAGCGGCTTCGTACAGACGTGATGCACGGCGTCTTGAAGCCGCAGGACCGGCTGCGGGTCCAGGCGCTCAGCACGCGTTACGACATCGGTGCGACGGCTATCCGCGAAGCCCTGTCGCGGCTGGTGACGGAGGGTCTGGTGCTGGCAGAAGACCAGCGCGGCTTCACGGTGGCTCCGGTATCGCGCGATGACCTCATCGACCTGACCGAGGCGCGCATCGAGCTCGAATGCCTGACGCTGACCCGCGCCACCGAGCGTGGCGACACGGCCTGGGAAGCAGATCTGCTGGCCAGCTACCATCGCCTGTCCAAGTGCCCCCCTCCCCTGTCGCCCGACGCCGCAGCGGCGTGGGGCAGCATGCATCGAGCCTTTCACGAAGCCTTGCTGGCAGGCTGCGGCTCGCCTTGGCTGCGCACACTGTGCGGCCTGCTGTATGACAAGTCGGAACGCTACCGCTACTTGGCCAACATCCGCACGGTTCCGCAGATGGTCCACCGCAACGATGAACACCAGCAGTTGATGGACGCCGCGCTGAACCGCGACGCAGCCACGGCCTGCGCCCTGCTGGCGTCGCACTACAGGCGCACGACCGACATCATCCTGGGCTCCGATGACGCGATCGCACTGTTCGAACCGCCCAAGCGTGTACGGGGAGCTCCACGCGCCAAGGCGTGAGGCCGCAGCGCGGGAGGGCCCCCTGGAAGGCAGCCATAGGCAGCAAGCCGCTGCGAGTCATCGCGGAGCCATGCGCAAGGCACCGTCAAGGCGGATCACTTCGCCATTCAAGTGGCCGTTGCTGACGATGTGCGCGGCCAGCATCGCGAACTCCTCTGGCAGGCCCAGGCGACGCGGAAACGGGATGGCCGCCGCCAGCGACTGCTGCACCTGAGCCGGCAACTGCTGCATCAGCGGCGTGGCAAAGAGTCCAGGCGCCACCGTGCAGACACGGATGCCGTATTGCGCCAGGTCGCGCGCCAGCGGCAGCGTCATGGCAACAATGCCCCCTTTACTCGCCGCGTACGCTTCCTGCCCGATCTGCCCGTCGAATGCAGCCACCGAGGCCGTCATCAGCACGACGCCACGCTCGCCATCGTCCAGCGGCTCCAGTGCGGCAATGCGCGCCGCCGCCAGGCGCACCACGTTGTAGGTTCCAACGAGGTTGACGCGCACCACGCGCTCGAACTCCTCCAGCGGCGCCGGGCTGCCATCCTTGGCAATGACACGCTGGGCACTCCCCACCCCCGCAATATTCATCACGATCCGTGCGGCGCCATGCTGGAGTTCTGCGGCGTCGAGGGCTGCCGTGAGACTTTCTGTGTCAGTGATATCGGCGGCGCAGGCGATACCACCGATATCGGCTGCCACCCGCTGGGCATTGGCCGTTTGCACATCCAGTACTGCGACCTTCGCACCCTGGCGGGCCAGCTCACGCGCGACCGCTTCGCCCAGGCCGGAACCACCACCCGTCACGATGGCACTGTGTCCTGCAACTTTCATGGTGCAGGGTTCTCCATGGCGGCTACTGAGCCGGCCGCGTGGTGCTGCCGAATAGCGAGACGGGGGAGGCCTCGGGCGAGGCTGCATGAAAGGAATGCATTCATGGGATTGGCAGAACAGTGACGGGTCAAGAGCACAGGCCCAGGATGTCTTCGGGGACCGGAATCGCCTTGATGCGTTCGGGATTCGCTGGATCGCGGATGCAAAAGGCGCGCACTTCCGTGCCCTCGCACAGCAGCTCATCACCGCGCTGCACCCTGTGGCGATGCGTGAAAGTCTTGGCGGCCCAGGCCTCTACCGTGGTGTGGATCTGGAGGGTTTCGCCGTAGGTCGCCGGCTTCTGGAACCTGGTATGAATCTCGAGCAGCGGTGTGCCAATGATGCCGGTCGCCTGCGTCAGTTCCCTCCAGCGCGGCACACCGCAGGCCAGGAAGAACGCTTGAGACGCTTCGTCCATCCACCGATTGAAGTTGGGGAAGAAGACGATGCCGGCAGGATCGCAATCGCCGAACTGGACGTTGACTGTGTAGATGTGGACTTTGCTCATGCTGCCTCCGGGTTCTCTATCAGCAAGGCGATGCCCTGTCCGCCGCCGATGCACGCTGCGGCTACGCCCCAGCGTGCGCCGATTTCCTTCAACTGCCGTGCGACCGCGATGGTCAAGCGCACCCCCGTAGCGGCCAGCGGGTGGCCCAGCGCAATGGCACCCCCCTTGACATTGAGCCGCTCGACATCAAGACCCAGCTCGCGACTCACGGCCAACGTCTGCGCCCCTTGCGCTTCATTGATCTCGAAGCGCGCAATGTCGCCCAGTTGCAGGCCGGTACCCTCCAGCAACAGGCGGATGGCCGGTGCCGGTCCGATACCCATGATCTCTGGCGGCACGCCCACTATGGCTGCAGCCGCCAGGCGGGCCAGCGGAGCCTGATTGCAGTGCCGCAGGGAGGCGCCCGACCCCACCACGGCAGCCGCGGCCGCGTCGGTCAAGGCAGAACTGTTGCCGCCGGTCTGCACGCCGTCCTTGAACACGCTGCGCAGTCGAGCCAGCACTTCGGGCGGCGTCGGCCGCGGGTGGGTATCGCGCTCGGCAATCGAGGCCTTCCCCGCAAGGCGGATGCCACGCGGCCGATAGCCGGTCAGCTCGAAGGTCTCGCTGGTGACCGGTACGATCTCGTCATCGAACCAGCCGGCCTCCTGCGCCGCCAGCGCGCGGGCGAATGAACGCGCAGCAAAGGCGTCGACCTCCAGGCGGGTGATGCCGTACTGCAGCGCCAGATTCTCTGCGGTCTGGATCATCGACACCGAGGCCGGGTCATGGAGCGCCTCCCACATGTAGTCCTTGAAGCCCACTGCGGCTCCCAGGCGAAAGCCGCCGCGGTGATCGAAGGCTGCGATGGGATTGCGCGTCATGCTCTCGGTGCCCACCACCAATGCCAGGCTGGCTACCCCCAGGGTGATCTGTTCGCCCGCCTGGCGAAACAGCTCGAACCCGGTACCGCAGATACGCTGCGCATTGAGCGCCGGCACGTGCTGTGGCACCCCCGCATAGAGGCCGATATGCCGTGCCACGTAGAACTGGTCGAAGCCGCCAGGAGCCATGTTGCCAGTGACCACTGAATCGATATTGGCCGCTTCGATGCCGGTACGCGCCAGTACTTCCCGGGCCGCCTTGATGCCCAGGTCGATGGGGTTGGTGTCGGCAAAAGCCCCCTGGTAGTCAACCATCGGGGTGCGCAGGCCGTCGTGGATGAAGACGTCCTCGAACTTCTGGAATTGCCCCCTTCTCATGGCAACCCCTTTTGCGCACTGCGCTGCTGCGATGGACCAAAGCCCGTCCATAGGGCCAACAGGAAGGCTCTCACGATATGGCCACCTTCCCAGCACGCTTCTCCAGGAATGCGCGCACACGCTCCTTGGCCGCATCGTCCGCCTGCGCGATGGAAGACATCAGGGACTCCAGGAAAAAACCGTCGCTGGCCGACATGTCGGCAATGCGCGGCAGCGCATGGGTGATGGCGTAATTGGACAGCGGCGCGTTGCCGGCGATCTTCCTGGCCAGCGCCAGTGCTTTTGCAAGTCCTGCACCATCAGCTACGCGATAGTTGCTGAAGGCGAAGGCCTGGCCTTCTTCAGCATCAAATGCACGGCCGGTCAGCATCATGTCTGTCATGCGCGCCACGCCAATCAGCCGGCTGATACGCACGGAGCCGCCGCCCCCCACAAAGATACCTCGCGTGCCCTCGGGCAGGCCATAGAAAGTGGAGTCCTCTGCAATACGCAGGTGCGCCGCAGATGCAAGCTCCAGGCCACCCCCGACCACGGCACCGTGCAGGACAGCCAGCACGGGCACCGGGCCATATTGAATGGCATCGAAGCAGGCATGCCAGGCGCGGGAATGCCGCATGCCCTCTGTCACATTGCGTTCGGATATCTCGCTCAGATCCAGTCCGGCACAGAAGTGTTCGCCTTCGCCGCTGAGCACGACGGCACGCGTGCCCTGCGGCAAATGGAGAAAGGCGGTATGCAGTTGCGCCAGCAGTTCGTCGCTGACGGAATTGCGCTTGGCCGGCCGGTTGAGCCGGATGTGCAATACATCGTCGGCTCGTTCGACACGCAGCAGCTGCAGCGCGGCCAGCGGGCCCGGCGAATCGAAGGCTTGGAATACGGGGATCATGGGAGATGGCTCATAGAGTGATCACATGGGAATGGGGTGGTTGGGCGTACAACGCATCAACCTCGGCGGCGCGCCGCGCCAGCACCAGTCGCTGGTTGATGTAGCCCTTGTCGGTGATTTCACCGGCCGCGGCGTTCGGACCATCGGGCAGCAGCAATACCCGGGTGGGAGCCTGCGAGGAGCCTGCGCCCTCCCGTTTGAGCACCTGCAGCGCAGCTCTCAGATGGCTGCACAGTTCGGCGGGCGGCAGAGCGCGCGCGGCTTCGGTGAGGAAGACCAGTGCACCGACCTCGTCGCGGTCGTGCCCGGTGACTACGACGTCCTGCACATGTGGCGCCAGGGCTGACACCAGCCTGAGCCGCAGTGTCCCCACGCTGACCCAGGTACCCGTCGTCAGCTTGAAGTCTTCGGCCACGCGCCCATTGAAAACTATGCCCTGCAGAGGATCCGACTCATCCAGCAGGTAGCCGGCATCGCCCATGCGGTAGTAGCCCTGTTCATCGAAAGCGTCCCGCGTAGCCCCCTCGTTGCCGTGGTAGCCGGTGAAGACGCTGTCGCCCCTGACGCGCATCTCCAGCTTTCCGCCGTTGGGCAGGAACTTCAGGCTTATGCCGGGCATGGGCAGGCCTATGGCGCCCGGCTGGCCCAACCTCCAGTGCGCGAAGGTCACGGCGGGCGCCGTCTCCGTGCTGCCCCATGAGGTGGTCAACCAGATAGGCTCTTGGCGCACGAGAGCCGCCACGGCCTCGAGCCGCCGCCATGTCGACGTCGGCATGCCCGATCCTGAGTAGAACACCATGCGCAGGCGTTCAAAGAAGTGGCGGGCGAACCCGTGGTCGGCCTCGAGCACTGGCAACAGCATCTCGTAGCCGCGGGGCACGTTGAAGTAGAGGGTCGGCTGCACCTCGCGCAGGTGCTCCACCGTTCGCTCTATTGCGCCTGGCAGTGGCTTGCCGTCATCGATGTAGAGCGTTCCGCCGGTGCGCAACACAAGATTGACGTTGTGGTTGCCACCGAAGGTGTGGCTCCACGGCAGCCAGTCGAGCAGCACGGGCTTCTCATGGTCGAGAAAACGGAGCGTCTGCGCCAGCATCTGCTGGTTGGCGCACAGCATTCGCTGGGTGTTGATCACCAGCTTAGGGTGCCCGGTCGAGCCACTGGTGAGCAGGTACTTGGCAGGGGTATCGGGTCCCACCCTGGCAAACGCGGCGACCACCGCTGGCGTCTCCGGCGTGCTGGCCAACTGCGCGAAAGGCAGCGCGCCGGCATGCTGCTCGGCTCCCGCGCTGAAGACGACCACCGGCTGCAAGCCGCAGCCGCTCAGCGGAGGACTGTAGACGCTGGCACTGGAGGCATACACCAGTGCGGGATTGAGCATCTGCAGGATGGAGTGGAGACGGCTGAAGTCGCCGTTGGCAAGCCGGCAATAGCCACTGGAGATGCTGCACACCACACGGCCCACATGCATGCTGGCCAGCATGAGCACCAAGTGGTCGAGCGAGTTGTCGGACAGCACCACGACGGGACGCTCGGCAGGCAAATCCAGGTCGAGCAAACCCTGCGCAACGGCGCCAACGTGGCGGCGCAGTTCGCCCCAGCTGTGCATCCGCCAGCCTGCTCCAGTGCGAGGCTCGCCGAAGGCCGGGGCGTCTGGCGTGTGGGCTGCCCAGTGCTCCAGCCATTCGCCTACGCATCGCGCATGGGGCGCCAGCGGCTCCGGCGAGCGCAGCACGAAGCCGCCTCCCTCCAGCTCGACCCGCTCGACTCGACGTGGTGCAAGCAAGCGAGGGTCATCGAAAAAGTCGCTCATGCCATGGGTTCCTGCAGCTACTGCGTGCTTGGCGCAAGGCAACCCCCTGCGTCTCCAGCACACGAATCCGATACTAAGATCATTTTTATCGATAAAACATAGTGTTTACGATGATATTAATCTTTGTCCATGACAATAGCATTCGGGGCACACCACCATGCGGCCTTGAACGGGGCCGTCCACTTACCTGGTCCCCATGCAACCGATCACTGCCGCTTCCCAGGAGCTCGCCACGGATAGCCGCAGCCTTACGGCCATTGCGTTCGATCGGCTGCGTACTGATGTGATCGGTGGCCATCTGCGGCCTGGTGATCGGCTTCGTGTCCAGGCGCTGTGCACCCGCTACGGCATTGGTGCCACAGCGATCCGCGAGGCGCCGTCGCGGCTGGTGGCGGAGGGGCTTGTGGGGCTCGAAGAGCAGCGAGGCTTTCACGTGATGCCTGTGTCGCGCGACGAACTGGCAGACCTGACCGAAGCGCGCATCGATCTGGAATCGCTGGCGCTCAGGCGTGCCATTGAAATGGGTGACACCGCCTGGGAAGCGGAGGTGCTGGCCGGGCTGCATCGCCTGTCCAGATGCCCTCCACCTGTGACGCCGGATGCGGCTCTTACCTGGGGCCGCGTACACCGTTCGTTCCACGAATCCCTGCTGGCCGGCGCCAGATCACGCTGGCTGCTTGCGCTGTGCGGTCTGCTCTACGACAAATCCGAGCGCTACCGCTGTCTGGCCAACCTCCGCATGCCCGCGCAATCAACACATCGGGATGGCGAGCACACGGTGATTGCCGAAGCCGCGCTCGCACGCGACAGCACTACAGCGTGCCGGATGCTGGCAAGCCACTACCGCGACACCACGGCCATCATTCTTGAGGCCAAGACATCGGCAGCCCTGTTTGCCAACAGCCAGCCTCCACGCAGCAGGCCACGGTCGCGCGCCTGCGCCCAAGCAAACCCCGATCCATGACGCTCATGCACACCAGTTGCATCCCCTGCATCGGTCGCGTGGGCGCTCTCACCGATCAGATTCCAGGCCGGCATGGGTTCGCTGCTCGCTTTCACGTTTTTCCTGGAAAAGGCTCGGCGCGCTCGTACGGCCGCCAGCGCCCGCGCACTTCCTGCGCAAGCCACGCCACGCGCCGTTGTTGGCATCGCGTGGCGCCCCGCCCTCCTCTTCCAGCTCTGATTTTGTTCACCACGGAACCGTCCAACCATGAAACTTTGTCGCTACTCAATTGAAGGCACCACGACCATCGGCGTCGTCCAAGGCGAACGGGTCATACCTGTTCACGCACTCCTTCCCGACGCTCCCCGCACGATCCGAGAACTGCTCGCAGCGGGGCCGGCGCCATTGCAGGCCATGGGACTCGCGCTGTCCAAGGCCACCGGCGGGCATCCGTTGAGCGCGGTGCGCCTGGAGGCTCCGATTCCCGATGCGCAGAAGTACATGGCCATTGGAATGAACTACCAGGCCCATGTGGAGGAGGCCGCCGCGGCCGGCATCAGCGCCCCCAGGAACCAGCTCTGGTTCAACAAGCAGGTGAGCTGCATCACCGGGCCCTACGACGCGGTGCGCAAGCCCCGGGTCTCGCAGAAGATGGACTACGAAGCCGAGCTGGGAGTGGTGATCGGCAGGCGCTGCCGCTATGTCAACGAAGCTGACGCGCGCGGTGTCGTCGGTGGCTATTTCGTTGCCAACGACCTGACGGCGCGCGACTGGCAGTTTGCCAGTCCGACCTACACGCTGGGCAAGTCGTTCGACACGCATGGCCCCATCGGGCCCTGGATCACCACCGCAGATGAGATCGATGACCCGCACGCATTGCAGATGCGCCTGTGGGTCAACGGCGAGCTGCGCCAGCACGCCATCACCAAGATGATCCACAGCATCTGGCAGCAGATCCACCACCTGTCGCAAGTCATGACCCTGGAGCCCGGCGACCTCATCGCCACCGGCACCGGCGCAGGTGTCGGCATAGGCCAGGGAAAGTTCCTGCAGCCGGGCGATGTGGTCAAGGTGGAGATCGAGCAGCTCGGCCACATCGAAAACACAGTGGTCGCCGACGACGCTGAGGCCTACCACGCCTGATCCCCCAACACTCCACAGAGGCTATCACCATGCAAGACAAAGTCATCATCACCTGCGCCCTCACCGGTGCCGGCCCGATATCGGACAATCCGAACCATCCGGTCACGCCGCGGCAGATCGCCGAATCCGGCCTGGCCGCAGCCGAGGCCGGTGCGGCCATCCTCCATGTCCACGTTCGTGACCCGCACACGCGCGAGTTCTCGGGTGATATCGAACTCTATGAAGAGGCGGTAGGCCTGATCCGCGCCGGCAACCCTGACGTCGTTCTGAATCTCACGACCGGCCTGGGTTCGGGCTTCTATCCGAAGGATGTTCTGCTGCCCGATACGGCGGGCCCCGGCACCCACATCTGGACGGTGGAAAAGCGCATTGCGCATGTGCTGAAGCTCAAGCCGGAGATCTGCACGCTCGACCTCGTGACCGCACAGGTCTTCGGTGGCATCGTGATCAGCACAGAACCCGTGCTTGCCGAAATGGCGGAACGCGTACGTGCAGCAGGCGTCAAGCCCGAGATCGAACTCTTCGATGCAGGCGACGCAGTGCTTGCCAAGCATCTGATCCGAAAGGGCGCGCTGGACGGGCCCGGCATGTACTCCTTCGTCATGGGGCTGAACTACACCATGCCGGCCGACACCGAGACGATGGCCTACATCCGCGGCCAGTTGCCAACGGGAGCGGTATGGCAGGGCTTTGGCATCGGCCGCAATCAGCTTCCCATGGCGATGCAGTCCTTGTTGCTCGGAGGCCATGTGCGCGTGGGAATGGAAGACAACGTCTACGAGCGCAAGGGCGTATTCTGGAAAAGCAATGCCGACCAGGTCACCAAGGCACGGCGGATGATCGAAGCATTGGGACCGCAGCTGGCAAGCCCTGACGAAGCACGCGCGCTGCTGGGACTCAAGCCGCGTTAGTCACCTCGTCCGCGGGTGGCGTTCTCTGACACATCCCGGATGCGCGTTCACCGCTTCGGGAGTATCTGCAACACCAGAAGGGCGCCATTGACCACATACACGTGGTCATCGGCAGTACCGGTAGCGCTCCGGACACCCTTGCCGGCTGGGGTGCAGCAGCAGGAGCATGGCATGGGCCACGCGCAGCCTTGCCGTGAGGGGAACGGCGATATCCGGCGCCGATTCGGGCACGAAGATATACGGACAAGAGCGGCTCCCCGAGTCTGAAGCCAACTACCATCGCGATCCTGAGCAGCAGGCCACATCGGACTGACTCGAGCCAAGAGACCTCCACCGAACCCGGAGCGGGGCATGAGATGAAGCTACACCAACTTCGCGATTTTCTGGGCATCGCCAAAGCCAACAGCATCCGCGCCGCCGGGCGCGAGCTGGGCTTGCCGCAGTCGGCTCTCACGCGCAGTCTGCGCGACCTGGAAAAGGAGCTCGGTGTAGCCCTGGTCGAACGGCACAGTACCGGCGTCGTCCTCACATCGGCGGGACAGTGCTTCTTGCCTCGCGCGCGTGCCGCGATGGAGGAACTGCGCAGAGGCAGTGAGGAAGCCATGCAACTCGGCGGCAAGATGCTGGGTTCTGTCTCCGTTGGCCTGTCGAGCGCCGCCTTGCTCGGCTTGATGCCCGATGCCTATTCGGACTTCCGCCGGGCCTGCCCACAGATTCGGCTGCGCGTGACAGAAGGAGTCTTTCAGACGCTGGAGCCGCGCCTGCGCAATGGAACCCTGGACTTCCATGTGGGCCCGCTCCCCCCCCAGTTGCCGAGCAACTACCAGGCTGAGCTCATCTTCCGCAACGAGCGCCGCATCATGGGCCGCAAGCACCATCCGCTGGCGCGTGCCGGCAGCATCATGGCGCTGCGCGAGGCGCCCTGGATCGTGACCGGCCTGCATGAGCGAATGGAAGAGGAATTCGAGGAGGTCTTCTCTGCCATCGGCATGCAGGCACCTGCCAGTGTCACGCAGGTGGATTCGATGCTCGCCGCACTGGTCCTGGTGACGACCACCGATTCCCTGCTCATCCTCCCCCGGCAGTGGGCCGACTCGCCGCTATTCGCCGACCAGCTCGAGAGCATTCCGGTGCACGAGCCGTTGGCGGCCCCGGACATCGTGCAGATTTCCCGCACCGGCCTTCCCCTGACGCCGGCGGCCGAGCTGCTCTCCAATTTTCTGCGGCGAGCCGCGCCATCCCCGCAAAAGCCAGTGCGCTCACGAGCTCTGCGGGTGACCTGATCCAGAGGGCTGACAGGCCGTCAGAACCTCTGCGCGAATCCAACGATCAACGACTTCGGTGAACTTCCCTTCGCGTACGCTCCCAGGGCGCCGGCAGGGGTTGCCGCGGCGTTCTGGTCATTGTTGACCAGGCCATAGGCGGTGTACAGATAGGCCCGTTTGCTGAGGCCGTATTCGTAGCCGATCTGAAAATTCCTGAAGCCAGCACTGCTCACCGCATGGTCGTTGGCCTTGCCATACAGGATCCGCAGGGTCTGCAGCTCCGTGATGGGAACTTGCGTGGCCACGTGCCAATTGCGCCGGTCGATGGCGCCGGGGCCGCTGATTCCGTTGTCGCCACGGTTGAACCCCAGGTGCAAGCTGGCCCAGTTGAAGCGATAGGACGCAGCCAGCGTCTGCTGTACCAGAATGGGCTGGTTGGTGACCGGCGCGGTGGCGTTGATCGTGGTGTTCGACCCGCGCATCCGGTGGTACGCGTAGCCGGCCCACCAGTGTCCATCACCATAGGAGACCCCCACGCCCTTCTGGTCACCCGAGCCAGAAGGCTGCGGCGCCGCGGCCTCGCTCAGAGACCAGACCGCCGAAATCCCCAGACCTGTCCGAGGTGCAGGGTTGAGGCTGGTCCGGTCCGAATAGCCGTAGGTGTAGCCGATCGCATTGCTGGTTCTCACGGTCGCGCTATAGACGGTGGCGATGCCCCCGAGCCAGCTCGCGCCAAATGGATCGTTGAGGGGGCCTGCAGAGATCGACCACAGGGGGGTGTACTGGCGTCCCAGCGAGATGTAGCCGGTGGCGTCGCTTCCCAGCGCCACCAGCGAGGTCCTGCCGAAGGTGAAGGCGCCGGCCGCGGCCCCCGGTGGATTGTTGGCCCCCAGGCCGGTGTCCACCGACAGGCCGGACTCCAGGACAAAGCTGGCCTTTGCCCCACCGCCAAGATCCTCGGCCCCGGAGAACGTAAGGCGGCTGGCCGCACTCTGACCAGAGCCCAGGGATTTCATGGCTCCACCCGCTGCGCCTTGGTCGTATCGGACGCCGGCATCGAGAATGCCGCCGATCTTCAGGCTGGACTGCGCCAGGGCGGAATCTGCCAGGCACGCGAGCAGGGTCAGGGATGCGGGTATCGCGAGTTTCATGCTTGTCTCCAATTGCCGGTCTGTGCCGGCGTGGGTTGTCATGGCCAGGCAGAGCGGGCGCAGATGCCTGCGCGCCTCTGCCAGCCACGGGCGAGGGAACGAATTGCCGGAGTTGGCGGCCACCAGCGCTGCGGATGGCCCGAAGCGCCTACTGCCGCTGCAGCAGGTGGTAGCGCCTCTCGGCCCCACGGGTGATGTGGGCCTGGACTTGCCGGCTGCCGATCAGCAGCCTGTCGCCAAACGGAACCAGTCGGTCGACATACCGGCCCATGACCGTGTACGAACTGCCGTCGTGCAGCTGGTGCACCGCGATCAGATAAGCCAGTGAATCAAAGCTGCCGTCCTGGTGGATCGGGCCAATGGATGGCAGTCCGACATGGTGGCTGGTGCGCCTGTAGACGCGTACGCCCTTGCGGCAATACGCGGTGATCTCATCGGTGCCGCGCAGCAGCATATCGGGTGAGTACGTCCACACCGCATCGGGCGTAAACAGGGCAATCATCGCCTCGGTATCGCCGCGATCCACGGCGTCGGCGTAGGTCTGCAGCAACTGGCTGGCCCGGTATGCGGCAAGAGTTTCGCTGGTATTCATGTCGCGTCAGTCCAGGTGCAGGCCAAGTTCTGGCGCGAGCTTCTGCCAGCGCACGAAGTCATGGCGGTACAGAGCTTCCAGTTCCTGCGGGCCGCCGGGAGTCGAGAAGGCGCCGAGCGAGGCGATGCGTTCACGCACTTCTGGAAGGCGCAGCACCTTCTGAATATCCTCGGAGAGCTTGGCGATGACTTCGCGTGGCGTGCCTGCCGGCGCGATGAGCCCGTACCACTCCACCGATTCGAACCCCGGGAAGCCGGACTCGGAGAATGTCGGAACATCTGGCAATGCAGGAAGCCTGCTGGTGGAGCTGACGCCCAGCGCCACCAGCCGACCGGCCTTTATGTGGCTGATGACGGTAGGAACACTGATCGCCATGAACTGGACCTGATCCCCCAGCAGATCGTTGAGCGCAGGTGCTCCGCTGGAGTACGGGATGTTGCGAATATCCGTGCCGGTGGCGCGCTTCAGGAGCTCCATCGTGCGATGGCCTGTGGACAGTTGGCCCGGCGATGCGTACGTGAACTTTCCCGGGTTTTCTCTGGCCAGATTGAAAGCACCCTTGGAGTCCTTCACGCCCAGCGTGGGGGTCGACACCATCACGACAGGGGAACTTACCGCCACCGCCACCCACGCCGCATCGCGCAGCAGGTCATAGGGCGGGCTCTTGCTGATCGCTGGCACGAGGGCATGCGGGGTCGCTATGAAGCTGAGCGTATAGCCATCGGGCGCCGCCCCCATCATGGCGCGCGTGGCCAGCGCGCCGAGAGCGCCGGGCTTGTTCTCCACCACCACGGGCTGGCCCCACATCGCAGCCAGGCGTGGGCTCAGCAGCCGTGCGACAAGGTCGCTGAAGCCGCCAGCTGCAGAAGGCACCAGCAGCTTCACCGGTTTCTCTGGAAAGGCAGCACTCACCATGCCCGACGCCAGCAGCAACGCGCAGGCACAGGCGCGCAGGGCTGATCTCGATTTCAGTCTCATATCTGTCTCCGTTTTATGGTTGGGTGGCGACTGGGCTGCTTCTCAGCCAGGAAGGGGCACACGCTCGATCATTCGATAGGCTTGCTCGGTACCCTCCGTAAGGTGCACCACCGTCTGGCGATTCGAGATCAGCAGTTGCGCCCCTTCGACAATCCGGTCCACATAGCGACCCCATACGGTGTAGCTGCCGCCCGCCTGCAGCAGATGCGTTGCGATGAAGTACGCGGTCGATTCAAGCGTGCCGTCATCGCGCCTGAGAAGCTTCGCCGGGCCGACATGGTGGTGGGTGTGGGCGAACCGCCCGATGCCTTCCTGCAGGTGACGCAGGATCGCATCGCGCCCTTCCAGGCAGACGCCAACCGCATGTTCCCAGCGGCCTTGCTCGGCGAAGAGAGCCGCAACCCCCTCGCAATCGGCTCTGTCCAGGTGATCCGCATACGCTTGCAGCAGACGATTGACTTGCCACCAGAGCGCATGGCTCTCTACGTCGTTTGACATTTCTTGTCTCCTTCTGGGGGTGCACTGTACGGTCCCGCAACCTGCCCCGTAAGACTGTAGAAAGTTCGTTCCGATGCCTGGATTGCATCGCACACACAGCGTTCAATGGACGGACCTCCTCCCATCAAGCATCCACACATATCGATGCAGGACGATGCGATTCAGGTATCGCCCGGAATATTCTGAGGTCTTACTGGGCGCACGGCACGCTCCTAGGATTCATGGACTTTCTGACCCACTACGTCCATGAGCGAACACTCCCTCTTCTCCGCGGCGCGACCGCCGCAAACGCCACAGGCCATGAACTTGGACACCGACGTCGCCATCGTCGGCGGAGGTCCTACAGGTCTGATGCTGGCGATCGAACTCGGCTGCCGCGGCGTGCGCTGCATCGTCCTTGAGGAGGACAGCGGCCCCGCACGCTATCCGAAGGCCAATGCAAATTCATCCCGCACCATGGAGCACTACCGTCGACGGGGGTTTTCGCATCGCATACGCGAGCTGGGCCTGCCACCGGATTTTCCGCAGGATGTCGTCTATTGCTCCAGCTATGCGGGTCCCGAGCTGGCGCGTTTGCAGCTGCCATCTCGCGCCCAGGCCGCGCGTGGCGAACATGGCGGCGATTTCAACGAGGCCGATTGGCCGACGCCGGAACTGCCGCACCGTGCACAGCAGATGTATGTCGAGCCGGTACTGTGGGAGGAAGCCGGCCGCCATGCCAGCGTCGATCTCAAGGCCGGGTTCCAGGTCACTGAAGTAGACGATACGGCGGCCGCAGTGCATCTGGTCGCCCATAGTGACGCTGGCAGTACGCTGGAGATCACCGCGCGCTACGTGGTCGGATGCGAAGGCGCCCGCAGTCTGGTACGCACTGCCATGGGCGCGGAGTACCAGGGCGAAGCAGGAGCGGTACGTGAGTTCTTTGGCGGGCAGATGTGCGGGATCTATCTTCGCTCGCCTGAGCTGGCGTCGATGGCGGCCTCTGCCCCGGCATGGCAATCATGGATAAGCAACCCACGGCGGCGCGGCATCGTCATGGCCATCGACGGTCTTGGCCTCTACATCGTCGGCATCCAGTTGGCGCCCAACGAGCACAAGGAAGATATCGACGTGCAGGCCGTGCTCGACGAACTGGTAGGCCGGCGCTTCGACTACGAGGTGCTCGGCATCAACAGCTGGCTGGCCGGCTATACGCTGGTGGCCGACCACTACTCCAAGGGCCGCCTTTTCATCGCGGGCGATGCGGCGCATCTTTTCACGCCCGCAGCCGGCATGGGCTACAACACTGCCATTGACGATGCGGTGAACCTGGGATGGAAGCTCGCAGCGGTGATCCAGGGCTGGGCGGGCGATGACCTGCTGGCCAGCTACGAACGCGAGCGCCGCCCCATCGGCTTGCGCAACACCGCCTATGCCCGCGCCATGGCCGACAGCATGGGCCAACTTCGACCGCCGCCAGGGCTGGGCGATGCGGGTCCCGTGGGTGACGCTGCGCGGGCCGCTTTTGCACTCGCCTGCAAGACCCATCTACAGCGCGAATACAACATTCCCGGCCTGCAACTGGGTCTGAGGTACACCAGCGACGTCGTGGCACGGGAGACCGAACAGCTGCCACCCGCGGATGAGCCGACCCGCTACCAGCCCAGCAGCTACCCGGGTGTACGGGCGCCGCACCTGGCACTCAACGGGGATCGGCGCAGTTCGATTCACGACCTCTTCGGCCGCGACTTCACTCTGTTGTGCCCGGACACCGAGGCGCCGCCAGCGCAGGCATGGCGCGACGCCGCCCGGCGCTACAAGCTGCCGTTGCACCTGCTCGCCTGGCCCAGCGCCGACGCTCGCAGCCTCTACAGCGCCGACGCGGTCCTGGTACGCCCCGATCATCACATCGCCTGGCGCGGTCGGGTCGATGCGCAGGCCGAACAGGTTTTCGCGCTGGTTACTGCACGCACTTTCTCTGCCACCACCCCGACCGAATCACAGCCTGCACAAGGAGACCACGCATGAGCACCATTCAGGATATCGCCTATGTCCGCTACCAGGCGCCAGACCTCGATCGCATGGAGACCTTTCTGACGGATTTCGGGCTGCGTCACAGCGCCCGCACCGCGCAGGCCCTCTACATGCGTGGCGGGAGTGCCGCCCACCATGTGCACATCACCGAGCGGGGCGACACGGCGCGCGGCATCGGCTTCGGTTTGCAGGCACGCACGGCCGAGGGGCTTTTGCAAGTGGCCCAGCGCACCGGTGCGCCGGTAGAGGACAACCCGGAGCCGGGCGGCGGGCAGCGTGTGCGCTTCACGGACCCAGCGGGCTTCACCGTCGACGTCATCCATGGGCAGGCCGCACTGGCGCCCGTGCCCTACCGTGCGTCGGTCATCACCAATTCGGCGGATGAGCGCAAGCGACTGGGCACGCCGGTGCGGCTCCAGCCGCAGCCCTCTAGCGTGGCACGACTGGGACATGTCGTGCTGCTGGTGCCGGACTTCCGCACGGCGCTGGAGTTCTACCGCGATATCCTGGACATGCGCGTGTCGGACTCCTACTGGGCCGGCGCGCCGCACAACACGATCGCGGCCTTCATGCATTGCGGGCTCGGCAGCGACTGGACCGACCACCACACCGTCGCCTTGATCGCCGCAGAGGACGGCAAGGCACGCATCGAGCACAGCGCGTTCGAGGTGCTGGACCTGGACGATCTGGTGCAAGGCGGCGAGTACCTCAAGGCCCGCGGGCACCAGCACTCCTGGGGTGTAGGCCGGCATATCCAGGGCAGCCAGCTGTTCGACTACTGGCGCGATCCATTCGGCCACAAGATCGAGCACTGGACCGACGGCGATCTGGTCAACGACACGACCCCGGTGGGCCATGCCGAGATCACGCCAGACGAACTGCGGCAGTGGGCGCCTCCCATATCCCCCGATTTCTTTCTCTAGTCTGGCCATCTGTCTCAAGGCGTCCCCTCATGAAACTAGCCCGCTTTTCCGTTGCCGGCACCACCGCCATCGGCGCCGTGCATGGCGACCGCGTGATTCCACTGTGCGACCTGGTGGGCGACGCGCCGCCCTCGATCCGCGAGGTACTGGCCGCGGGGCCGGGCCTGCTGGGGCGCATCGCAGATGCGCTCAGTACCCAGGAGCCCGCACGGCGCGGCCATGCGCTGGCTGATGTAAGGCTGCTGGCCCCGATCCCCGACCCTCAGAAATATCTGGCAATTGGCATGAACTACCAGGACCATGCCGAGGAGGCCGCCGCAGCCGGCGTACCGGTACCCAGGCACCAGCTGTGGTTCAACAAGCAGGTGAGCTGCATCACAGGCCCCTACGATCCGGTGCACCAACCGCGTGTGACCCGGCAGATGGACTATGAAGCCGAGCTGGGCGTGGTCATCGGCAAGCGTTGCCGATACGTCAGCGAGGCGGATGCACGCGGCGTGGTCGGTGGGTACTTCGTGGCAAACGACCTTACGGCACGTGACTGGCAGTTCGCCAGCCCCACCTTCACCCTGGGCAAGTCCTTCGACACCCACGGGCCGATCGGCCCCTGGATCACCACCGCGGACGAGATCGAGGATCCGCATGCACTGCAAATGCAACTGTGGGTCAACGGCGAACTGCGGCAGCAGACGATGACCACGATGGTCCACAGTATCTGGCAGCAGATCCACCACCTGTCCCAAGTCATGACCCTGGAACCTGGCGACCTCATCGCCACCGGCACATGTGCCGGAGTGGGCATCGCCGCCGGCAAGTTCCTGCAGGTGGGCGATATGGTGCGCGTCGAGATCGACGGGCTCGGCCATATCGAGAACACGGTAGTCGAGGAGCCCCTTCCAATCTGATTCCAGAGTGGATTTTTGGGGCCCAGCCCTGTAATCCGCCACAAAACGGAGGGCTCGCCCGGGTTGCATGGCGAGCCCTCCGCAGCAACTGCACCGGGCTTGCATCGACCGGTGTTGTCCCGCATTTCCACATCCTCGGTCAGCCGTTACCACCGCAGGTCTCGGTGTGGCGGGTCTCGGTGCGCAGCAACGGCGTGCCGTCTCTCAGATGCCGTAGCGGCCCGGACACGAAGCGCTCGTGAAGCCGGTCTCCCTGGCCCGCAGCGCCCGGCATCGCGCGATAACTTCTCTGCATGGCATCGCATCCAAATTCGATTGGACTTCGCCGCTCCCTACGCAGAGACTTCTTCCATAGATGGCTGCCAGCAAGCCACTGCAGATGATGCCGCGACACAAACGGAGACAAAGGCCATGACGCCGACCCAGAACCCAATCCAAGGATCGTGGCAGTGCCTGCCGGCCACCTGCCTCTGCGCAATGCGTTCGCCCCCAAGCTCCAAGCTCATGACCTGATCAACGCACGGAACGTGGCCTGCCTGTCAGTCGGCGCATGCGAGACAAGTACGAAGGCAATAGCCAGCCATCCAGTGTGAACTGGCACGCCGCCCCCAGGGGGCGACCAATATCCCGAGGCGCCCTCGACGCAGCCGGGCATGCCGCCGCCAACCGCTGCCCCCATCCGCCAGCGAATCGCCAGACGCGGCGGTCGGGCCATCCCCCATAAAACAAGGAGATACAACCATGCGATCCAGTCTTTTCTTCACATGCACCTGTTCAGCCCTGCTCCTCAGCACGGCCAACGCACCGGCGCAGGCGACCGAGCAGGTCGAGGTGCTGCACTGGTGGTCCACCGGCGGCGGGGCCGCGGCAGTTGCCACATACCGTGACGCACTCTCGAAGAACGGCGTCGAATGGAAGGATATCGCGGTCGGAGGCTACGAGAATGCAAGAACGCTCTTGCGTACCCGGCTGCTGAAGGGCGACCCACCCGCCGCTGCGCAGATCGTCAGCAACATGGACCAGTTCGCTGCCGACAAGGACAAGCTCGGCAACCTCGACGCCGTCGCGAAGGCGGACAAATGGGACAACGTGCTGCCGCCGGCCGTCCAGTCCTACGTGAAGATGGGCGGTACGCACTACGTGGCCGCACCTGTCGACATCAACCGCTTGAGCACACTGTTCGTCAGCGGCATCGCGCTGGCCAGGATCGGCGCGAGCGCGCCGCCAACCACCTGGGACGAATTGTTCGCGATGAGCGACAAGGCCAAGGCGGCTGGCATCCTGCCCTATGCGTGGGGCAACAACCAGGTCATTTCGATCACGTTCCAGGGTGTCGCCTTCAGCGTGATGGGGCCTGAGGCCTACCGCAAGGCGCTGCTCGAGCACAACGACGCCGCCTTGAAGGGGCCGGAAATGCTCAAGGCTCTGGAGACCTTCCGGCGCCTGGCGAGCTATGCCGACAAGAGCGCCTTGACGCGGCGCTGGAATGAAGGCACGCAGAGCATGATCAAGGGCGAGACGCTGTTCCAGATCATGGGCGACTGGGCCAAGGGCGAATTCCTGAAGGCTGGGCAGAAGCCTGGAGCCGAGTTCTACTGCACACCGGTGCCGGGCTCCGCCAAGACCTTCCTGTTCTCCGCCGACTCATTGATCTTCTTCAAGCCACGCAAGGACAATCCGGCAGCCCAGGCCACGCTTGCGCGCACGGTGATGGATGTGAAGAACCAGGAGACCTTCAACCTGGTCAAGGGTTCGATCCCGGCGCGCACGGACGCCGACATGTCGAAGTTCGACGACTGCAGCAAGCGGTCATTCAACGACTTCGCCGCCGCCAGCAAGTCCGGCAGCCTGACGCCCTACCCCACGATGATGATGCCGGCGGGGCGCTTCTCGGCGATGAACGACGTGATCGTCGAGTTCTTCGGCCATGCCGACATGGCACCATCGGTGGCGGCTGCGAAGCTGGCACAGGCCTTGAAGTCGAATTGACCGGCGGCGCAGCATGAGCACCGCAGCAGATATCGACAACGGCGCATCGGGGCGTCGCCCCTCTACCGGCGCCACCGCCGGGCGCCGCCGCAGGACAGGGTGGGAAGACTGGCTTCCCCAGCTGGTGCTGGCACCTGCCTTCGTCGTCGCGGCCTTCTTCTTCTACGGCCTCGCAACCTGGATCGTGGCAGTCTCGCTGACACCTTCCAAGGGGGTGGTGGAGTGGGAATGGATCGGCGTCACGCAGTACCTGCGGCTGTTCGCCGACGCGGGCTGGTGGACGGCCGTCGGCAACATGGCGCGCTTCCTGCCGATCGCCATCCTGGTCCCGCTGGCGCTGGGCTGCGTTCTGGCGGTGTTGCTCGACCAGAAGATCCGCGGCGAAGGAGCGCTGCGCCTGCTCTACCTGTATCCGCTGGCCCTGTCCTGGATCGTCGCCGGCACGGTCTGGCGCTGGATCCTTGCGCCAGACATTGGCATCGAATCGATGCTGAGGAAGCTTGGCTTCCCGAACGCGCATTTCGACTGGATCGTCAACCCCGAGTGGTCGATCTACGCGATCGCACTGGTGGCCGTCTGGCACTCCACCGGCTTCGTGATGGCGATGTTCGTGGCCGGGCTGCGCGGCATCGACGACTCGATCATCAAGGCGGCCCGCATCGACGGCGCCAGCATGCCCAGGGTGTACTGGAGCGTGGTGCTGCCGGCACTGCGCCCTACGGTCTTCAGTGCGCTGCTGATCCTGCTGCCCGCCATGATCAAGACCTACGACCTGGTGGTGGTGCTGACACAAGGAGGCCCCGGGCAGTCCAGCACCCTGCCGGCCTTCTACATGTTCGACCGATTCTTCATGCGCGAGCAGATGGGCCAAGGCGCGGCGGCGGGCAGCATCATCCTGATGACCTGCATCGCCATCGCCGTGCCCTACATCGTGCTGGAGCTCAGGAGGGATCGCCATGCAAGCTAAGCCCGATGCATCGCGCATCGCCATCCATGCCGCGCTGCTGGCAGCGCTGCTGTTCTTCCTCCTGCCGGCCTACTTCGCGGTCGTCAACTCGCTCAAGCCACTGGAGGAAATCTACGCCGGTAACGTGTTCGGCCTTCCACAGCATTGGTCGCTGGACGCCTGGGCAAAGGCCTGGTCCCGGGCCTGCACCGGCGCCAGCGGCTGCACCGGGCTTTCGCGCTACTTCATCAACTCGGTGATCGTGGTGATACCGACCACGCTGGTCGGTGCGCTGTGGGGCTGCCTGAATGGCTATGTGCTGGCGAAATGGCCCTTCCACCGCAGCAACATGATCCTGTTCGTGCTGATGTTCGGCAGCTTCGTGCCAATCGGGCTGTTCCTGTTCCCGCTGACGGTGATCTTCGACCGGCTCGGCCTGTCCACCACGCTGGCCGGGCTGGCGATCGTCTACATCATCTACAGCCTGCCCTGCGCGCTGTTCTTCCGCAACTACTTCACCAGCTTCCCGGGGGAGCTGATCAAGGCTGCGCGCATCGATGGTGCCGGCCTGTTCCGCATCTTCTGGATGATCGTGCTACCGACCGCGCGGCCGATCCTGGTGGTCGTCGTGATCATGCAGTTCACGCACATCTGGAACGACTTTCTGTTCGCATTGGTGCTCGCGCCCTACGACAGCCAGACGGTCACCGTCGGCTTGAACAATCTGATCAACGTGACCGAGGAGCGTGCCGAATACAACGTGCACATGGCCGCGGCGCTGATCGCCGCACTGCCCACCGCGCTCGTCTACATCTTCGCGGGCAAACATTTCGTTCGAGGTCTTACGGCGGGTGCCGTCAAGGGGTGAATCATGGCTGCACTGACCATCAACAACATCCACAAGCGCTACGGCAATGCCCAGATCCTGCAAGGGATCGACCTGTCCATCACGGACGGGGAATTCCTGATCCTGGTCGGCCCTTCCGGTTGCGGAAAGTCCACGCTGCTCGCGATGATCGCCGGACTGGAGGACATCAGCGAAGGTGACATCCTGATCGGCGGCCAGCGTGTCAACGACCTGAGTCCGAAGGACCGGGACATCGCGATGGTGTTCCAGTCGTATGCACTCTATCCGAGCATGACGGTGCGGCAGAACATCGAGTTCGGCCTGCGCATGAAGAAGGTGCCGAAGGCCGAGCGCGAGACCATCGTCGCGCGCGTCGCGAAGACCCTGCAGATCGAGCCCTTGCTCGGCCGTCGGCCGGCGCAGTTGTCGGGCGGCCAACGGCAGCGCGTCGCGATGGGCCGGGCGCTGGCCCGCAACCCGGCGATCTTCCTGTTCGACGAGCCCCTGTCCAACCTCGACGCCAAGCTGCGTGTGGAGATGCGTGCGGAGATCAAGGCATTGCACCATCGGCTGAAGAGCACCATCGTCTACGTTACGCATGACCAGGTCGAGGCGATGACGCTGGGCGACCGCATCGCGGTGATGAAGGACGGACTGGTGCAGCAGTTCGGCACGCCTGCAGAGATCTACGAGCGCCCGGCCAACATGTACGTCGCAGGATTCATCGGATCTCCGACGATGAATTTCGTGGATGCGGAACTCGCGAGAGACGGCCTGGGCTGGTCGGCGCGCATTGCCGGCCTGCCTCATCCCGTGCGGCTGGCGCTGGCGCCCGATGAGGCACTTGCAGAGGGCCGCGTCACCCTTGGCATCCGGCCAGAACACTTCCATGCGGCCCAGGCCGACGCCCCTGGGGCGGTGCAGGTCAGCGTTGACCTCACCGAACCCACCGGCGCCGACACCTACGTGGCAGGCCGTCTTGGCGACCAGAAGGTGACCTTGCGTTGCTCTCCCAAGCACCCCATCCGACCGGGCGACCTGGCCTGGTTCGGCATCGACAGCAGTGCCATCAGCGTGTTTGACCCATCGACGCAGCTGCGCATAGGAAGCGCTGGCCACAGCACGTCGCACTGAAGCCATTTTCGGCGGCTGTCCGTCGGTGCCAGGCCTTCGCTGCGCCGGGTGGAGAACCTGCGCGCGATGCGCTTTCGCACTGACGCGGACGGCTCGTCATCGATACAGCGGTGTCCGGCCCTTTTCCCGATAACTGGCGTGCATCGAGTCGCATCCAGATTCGATTGGACTTGGCGACACCCGCATCCAAGAATGGCCCCGCAAGGCACGAGCCGCCGTCCATCGACCGGCAAGCCCAATCCAACCCAACCCAACCACCCAATGGAGACCCGAGCCCCATGGCAATCCCTGACCCATCGATGACCACACCACCTGGCACCGCCAGGGCATCTGCCCAAGGAAGGCGTGCACGATGCTGAGACCGATCGACAACGAGCGGCGCGAACGGCGCTCCCTGAACGGCCTGTGGCACTTTGCAGTCGACGTTGGCGGCCACGGCCGCACGCAGCAGTGGTGGACAGGGCCACTGGCCGACTCGCGAGAGATTCCAGTTCCTGCCAGCTACAACGACATCTTCCCTGACGCCCTCGTGCGCGACCACGTGGGCGACGTGTGGTACCAGGTCGATGTGCGGATCCCGGCCGATTGGAAGGGTCAGCGCAACGTGCTGCGCTTCGATGCCGCGACCCACCGTGCGACCGCCTGGCTCGACGAGCACGAAATCGTCAGCCATGAGGGCGGCTATATGCCGTTCGAGGCCGACATCACCGCCCTCGTACGCCCTGGCGGCACGCATCGCCTGACGGTCTGCGTCAATAACGAACTGCATTGGCACACCATTCCGCCGGGCCGCGTCATCGAGCTGCCGGACGGCCGTCGGCGCCAGGAGTTCTTCCACGACTTCTTCAACTATGCCGGTCTGCACCGCTCGGTGTGGCTGTACTCGACCCCGCTGGACCACATCGACGGCGTGACAGTGGAGACCGACTACGACGGAGGCCCGGCCACAGTGCACTACCAGGTCGGCACAGTGGGCGGCGGCGAACTCCGCGTGCGCCTGCAGGACGCCACCGGGCAGGTTGTGGGCGAGGCGAGCGGCACGCGCGGGAGCATCGCGCTGGCCCAGGCCACCCCCTGGCAGCCCGGACGGGCCTACCTGTACACGCTGGTGCTTGAGCTCGTCGACCGCGGCCAGGTGCAGGACAGCTATGAGCTGCCCGTGGGCATCCGGACCGTTCGGGTCGCAAACCGGCAACTGCTGATCAACGGCGAGCCGTTCTACTTCACCGGTTTCGGCATGCACGAAGACAGCAGCGTGCGCGGCAAAGGCCACGACAACGCGGTGATGGTCAACGACTTTGCACTGCTCGAATGGATCGGGGCCAACTCGCTGCGGACCTCGCACTATCCCTATGCCGAGGAGGTGCTCGACTATGCCGACCGACATGGCATCGTCGTGATCGACGAGACCGCCGCGGTCGGCATGAATCTCTCGTTGAGCACAGTGCGGTTCCCCAATCTGCCGACGACGCTCTTTGCCGAGGAGGCGATCTCCTCGCGCACACAGCAATCACACCTGCAGGCGATCCGCGAGCTGATCGCACGGGACCGCAACCATCCCTGCGTGGTCATGTGGAGCGTAGCCAACGAGCCCGATGTGCGCTCCGAGGAATCGCGTGCCTACTTCGAACCGCTGATCGCCGAGACGCGCCAGCTCGACCCCAGCCGGCCGCTGACGGTTGTGAACGTTCAGTTCTGCGGGCCCGGCAACGACCGCGTCGCCGACCTCCTGGATGTGCTGTGCCTGAACCGCTACACCGGCTGGTACCGCGAGAGCGGTGACCTCCAGGCCGCCGAAGCCATGCTCGAGGCAGAACTGCGCGCCTGGGTGGCCCAGTACGACAAGCCGATCATGGTCACCGAGTTCGGCTGCGATGCGGTGAGCGGCCTGCACAGTGCCGTCCCGTCGATGTGGACCGAGGAATTCCAGAGCGAGTTCATCGCCATGTTCCAGCGCGTCTTCGACCGCGTCGGCACGCTGGTCGGCGAACACGCCTGGTGCTTCGCCGACTTCGCCACACCCCAGGGCCCGCTGCGCGCGGGTGGCAACCGCAAGGGCCTGTTCACGCGCGACCGCCAGCCCAAGGCGGCGGCATGGCGGCTGCGTGAACGCTGGCTGGGCATGCGCAAGAACTGATTTTCAGGCACAGCACGAAGGAGACAAAAATGACACCAAGAGTCCTCAAGAAGAGAGTGGCCGCGACAGCGGCCTTGACTGTGGCACTCGGTCTGGGCGCCTGCGGCGGAGGCGGCGACCAGCTCCCTGCCGCAGACCCGATCACCACCTCGATCCAGGCCGTTCCCACGATCAGGGAACTCGCATTCGCCAGCCCCACGCCTGCGGCCTGCCCGACGACCAGCCACCCGTTCAGCTCGATGCTGTGTTCGATCGGGCCGAGCCTGAACTACGACGCAGACGGCACCTCTCCCGTCGATCTCAAGTCCCTGGGCTACACGGAGAGGGAGTTCCTGCAATCGGGCACCGCCAATGTCTACGACCTGGATGCCGCCAGCCAGAGGGCGGTGGTCCGCTCGTCCGGAAACGCGTATACCAACCGCCTGCTGGTCCGCTACCCGACCGACCCAGGCAAGTTCTCGGGCCGTGTATATATCGAGATCCTGAACGCATCCAACGGCTACGACATAGAGAACTACTGGCGCCGCGGTTGGCAGTACCTGATCAGCAAGGGCGATGCGTTCATCGGCATCACCTCGAACTACACCACGGCCGCGGCCCTGAAGAAGTTCGATGCAGCCCGCTATGCCGACATCAGCTGGCAGGTCGCCGGCAAGGACGAGATAGGACTGTTCTGGGACATGCTGAGCCAGCTCGGCACACAGCTGCGGCAGCCCGACACCAAGGTTCTCGGAACGCTCAAGCCCACGGCGGTGTACCTGACCGGCGAGTCCGGCTCGGGCGTATCGATGAATACCTACATCCAGGCATTCGTCGACAAGGTCGAGAAGGCCGGCCCCGGCAGCAGACCCTTGTTCGATGGCTATCTGAGCGGTGTCGGCAGCCGTCTCACCAATCTGAGGACCGAAACCACGACACCCGCCGTCAGTGTGCCGACGCGGATCTATCCTCCCACGGCGGTCCCCTACATGTCGTACATGGGGGAGAACGAAATCGTGGCGTACGTGCCCTATGCACGGCGGGCCGACGCCAGTTCGGCGACGGACAAGTTCCGCCTGTATGAATACCCGGGCGCGCCACACGCAGACCCGCTGTCGCAGGTGCTGCCGATCAATAGTGAAGTCCTGAAGGCAGGGGGTCGCACTCGCACCCCGGTGGCCTATTACCAGACACAGGGGCACGATGACCTCCAGTTCACCGAGTTCATCCATGCCATGCAGGAAAACCTTCATGACTGGGCGACCAAGGGCATTGCGGCGCCTACCGCCGATGCGCACTGGATGTGGAACACGACCACGACCAACGCCAGCGGCCTGGCGCAACTCGCACCGATGCGCGATCAGCTCGGCAACGCACTGGGCGGCATTCGGTCGCCGCTGATCGAAGTGCCGCTGTACCGGTTCTACGGTCAAGGCCAATCCGGTCCCGGCACCTTCGTGTCGTTCAACTGGGGATCGATGGACAAGCTGCCCGACGCCACCATCAACGCGCTCTACGGCGGAAGTTGCAGCACCTATCTGGCACGTTTCAGCTCGGCGGCTGACGCGCTGGTACTCGGTCGCTACCTCTTGAAGGCCGACGTGGAAAACATGAAGGCCTGGGCCAGGGCCAAGGGCAGCCTCGTGAATTGGGCCGACACCAAGGCCTGCAACTGACAACAAGAAAGAGACAGCATGAAGTATTCATTCATCTGCGCGCTAGGCTTGCTTGCCTCTCTGTCCGCCGGCGCATGGGCACAGTCCAGCGTAACGGTCTACGGCATCGTCGACGTGGGCCTGAACAAGGGCAACGGCGGTACGGCTACCAATGCTGGCGCCAATGGCACCAACAGGGCCTGGATAGAAAAGAGCGCCACCGCGTCGCGGCTGGGCTTTCGCGGCAGCGAGGACCTCGGCGGCGGCCTGCTTGCACAATTCGAGTTGCAGCACCGCTTCAACCCGGACGAAGGCACGTCGCAGGTCCCCTTCTGGACTGGAAAGTCCATCGTGCAACTGGTCAGTCAAGACTACGGCACGGTGTACCTGGGACGTACCTACATGCCCGCATTCAGCGTGGGTGTGAAGACCGACCCATTCGGGCTCAACGGCGTCGGCCAGGTGACGAGCTTCGCGGGCTACCGGGCGACCGACGGGCTGCGCACCAGCAACACCGCGGGCTACATTTCCCCGAAGTTCAATGGCTTTTCGCTGCAGGCAGCCGCTTCGGCCGGCGAGGGTGTTGCCGGGCGGGACACCGGTGCAACGATCGAATACAACAAGGGGCCCTGGTATGTCGGAGCGGCAATCGACAAGACCATGGGCGGCCCCGCGGCCAACAACAACAACTCGGTCGTCAATGCAGGCCTGGTCTACGATTTTGGCTTCATAGCCCCCATGCTCTACCACGCGCGAGCCAAGACGGGGGTAAATGGCGTCATCTCCTCCAGCTACTCCACCGTGGGTTTCACCGCCCCCGCCGGCCCGGGTCTGTTCAAGCTCGTCGCAGCACGCTTGAGCCAGAGCAATCCGTCCAATCACCGGACCAAGTTCGCGGCAGGCTACAACTACAACCTGTCCAAGCGCACCTACCTCTACCTTGATCTGGCGAAGGCCCGCGAAGACAACAAAAGCGCCAACTCGGTGTATTCCTTCGGGATCACCCACAGCTTTTGACGAGGCCCACGGCACACTCCAACGGGATTGACGATGAAGACAGTGGCATTGACAGGTGCGGCAGGCGGCTTGGGATCGGTCTTGCGCCGCGAATGGATCCGGCGCGGCACGCCGATGCGTTCGTCGGCGCGCCGGGCGCTGGCGCCGCTGGTAGCCGATGAGCCGATGTGTGTTGCAGATCTTCGCGATGCAAGTGCCCTCGACCAACTGCTGCAAGGGGTGGAGGTACTGGTCCACATGGGCGGCACGAGCGTCGAGCAACGTCCGCTCGACGAGCTCATAGCCAATAACGTGCGCGCATTGGTAACGGTGTACGAGGCGGCGCACAGGCAGGGCACCCGGCGTGTCGTCTTCGCCAGTTCCAACCACGCCATTGGCATGTATTCGTCGCATGAGCCCGGGCGCCTGCCGCTGGACTGTGCCTTGCGTCCCGACGGGTTCTACGGCTTGTCCAAGGTCTGGGGCGAAAGCCTGGCACGCATGTACTGGGACAAGCACGGCATCGAATCAATCTGCGTGCGCATCGGCTCCTGCCTGCCCGAGCCGACCGAGCCCCGCCACCTGGCCACCTGGCTCGGCCACGCGGACCTGTTTCACCTGATCGAGCGCTGCATCGACGCGCCGCACGTCGGCTTCCAGCTGGTGTGGGGCGTCTCCGCCAACACACGCAGCTACTGGGACAACGCCCAGGCGGCGGCGCTCGGCTACCGCCCCCGGCAGAACGCCGAGGACTGGGCTGCAGCCATCCTGGCACGGCCCGACCCGCTGGACCCGCTGGCGGCCACCTTCCAGGGCGGCAGCTTCGCCCGGCTCGGCTATTCGCGCACCGCCTCCGTCTCCGCAACGCATTGACCTTGCGGGCAGTCGCCGCGCATCGCCCTCACGGTTTCCAGCGCAATCGCCAGGACCGGTGGCTGCTCGCCCTTCATGTAGTAGCAGTACAGGTCGAAGTTGGCATCCGTGCGGGTGATCAGCGGCCTGTAGGTGACCCCGGGCAGGCGAAGGTTCATCATCGATCGCGGGGAGATGGCGCTGCCGATGCCGCTTGCCACCATGAGCGTACCAGTGGTCGTATCGGCAACCTCGCGGACGATGTTCGGCTGGAATCCATGCTCGCGGCAGAATTCCCACGTTCCCCTGGACCGACCAACCTCGATGCCGCCGATGAGCGGCTCCTGGCTCAGGGCCGTGAGTTCGACGCTGGATTGCCGCGCCAGCGGGTTGCACTCGTTGACGACCAGAACGGCGGGCTCGCTGAACACTACCTCGGTGGCAATGTCCGGCTCGTCCAGCACACGCCGCTCGAAGGCAATGTGCATACGCCCTTGCCGCAGAGCCGTGATCAATTGCTCCACCCGTGCATGCTGCAACGCCAGCTCGAGGTCGGGATGCTGGCGGCCCAGCCTGGCCATCAGCCTCGGAACATAGTCGAACAGGGCCGTTCCGAAGGCCCCGATATCGAGCGAGCCCAACTCACCCTGCCCGGCCCGGCGAGCGCGCTCTATGGCCTGGTCGAACAACTGCTTGACGTTCCGCGCGTCCTTCAGGAGCGTGTCCCCCACCTGCGTGAGCACCACGCCGCGAGGCGTGCGTGTGAACAGAGGCGCACCCAGGCACTCCTCCATCAGCTGGATCTGGCGGCTCAACGCGGGTTGGCTCAGATGCAGGCGATCAGCGGCCCGCCCGAGGTGGCCTTCCTCTGCCGTGGTGATGAAGTATCTGAATTGCCGGACGTCCATTGCCTCTCCTTGCCCCGCCACAGGACAGGGTCCTGGCGCCCCGGGGCGCCCACGATTCGGATCCCTGCAACCATCGCGGATCGGGACCAGTTGCCCCGATCAGGCTCCCATCGACGGAATCCCGGCCCCGCAACACGGTCCGAACTATCCATCAACAGGCAGCCGTCGTCCTGCGTGTTTACCCGGCGAACCTGGAGTGTCGCGACGCACCGTGAGAAGAAGAGGCCTGAGAGCCCCGATCATTCATGTGTCCATTGGCGGAAGCCGTGGCCGTTTAGGGCAAGGCGTGACGTATATGGCGAGCGGCGGCGATAGCCGGGACAGGTCGGCGGTGAAAGCGCCAAAGTGAGGGCTGCGCCCACATCGGCGCCGCGCATGGCGGCTAGCGCGGTCGGCAGGAAGGTGCTCGCGGGAGGACCACGCAGACCGGGCGCAGGCCCGGAAGAAACGCCGTGCGGCCTTGTGCTCCTGCGACGCAAGTTCCTGTACCGCTGTACTCGCCCAGTTTTCTACCCGAGTGGTTGACCATCGGTCTCGCGTGGACGATAGGGTGGGTGCATTTTCAAAAGAAGGTCGCCGTGCGTGTGCTCTTCTCAGCACATGGCGATAGGCGTATCGTGGCCGATCGGGCTTGACTGGCACTGTTCGTGCAGATGCGATGACATGGGCAGTAGCAAGCCACGCCGAGGAGTTGCACAAGCCCTCAGGAAGGAGCGCATGTTGTCGGCATATTTCTCTTCACGCAAGCTTTCTATCGGGCTTCCTTCAACCTTACTTCGTCACTTCTGGAGCTGTCATGAATGCCCTCACCCAAGCGCTCGCCTCCGCTGAACCCAGCTTGATGACACACCTCGAAGCTCTTTACAAGGACATCCATCAGCATCCCGAATTGTCGATGCAGGAAGTTCGCACCGCGAAGATCGTCGCCGATGAGATGGAGAGTCTGGGCTACGAGGTAACGCGCAACGTCGGCGTAACCGGCGTAGTCTGCGTGATGAAGAATGGCACCGGACCGGTCGTGATGCTGCGCGCCGACATGGACGCGTTGCCGATGGCGGAGAACACCGGGCTGCCGTATGCCAGCACCGCGACGGCGCGCGATGAGGAAGGCATCGAGGTTGGCGTTGCGCATTCTTGCGGCCACGATATGCACGTGACCTGGATGATCGGCGCCGCGCGCATCCTGTCCGCGAATCGGGCCGCCTGGCACGGCACGCTGATGATCGTGTTCCAGCCCGGCGAGGAAACAGCCGAGGGCGCGAATGCCATGGTGCGGGACTGGGGCGAAGGTCGCTTTCCGAAGCCCGACATCATCCTTGGTCAGCACGTGATGGTCGGTGCGGCCGGCACCGTGAGTTACCGTCCCGGCGTCACCCTTTCTGCCGGAGACAGCCTGAAGATCAAGCTCTATGGGCGCGGCTCGCACGGCTCCCAGCCGCAGACATCCATCGACCCCGTGATCATGGCCGCCGCGACCACACTGCGCCTGCAGACCATCGTCTCGCGGGAGATCGCGCCGACCGAGCCTGCAGTGCTCACGATCGGCTCGTTGCAGGCAGGCACCAAGGAAAACATCATCCCTGACGACGCCACCATCAAGCTGAACATGCGCACCTTCAGCGAGGACACGCGCGAGTACATGCTCAAGTCGATCCGCCGCATCTGCTGCGCAGAGTGCGACGCCTCCGGTGCAGAGCGGCCGCCCGAGTTCACCACGATCAACCGCTACCCGCTGACCGAAAACGACCTGGTCGCGACACAAAAGGTGGCGCAGGCGTTTGGACACCAGTTTGGCAAGAATGCCTCACTGGCGCCCAGCCCGGCGTCGGCCAGCGAAGACTTCAGCATCTTCGGCCGCACCTGGGGCGTGCCCTATGTGTTCTGGTTCGTCGGCGGCACCGACCCGGCGGTGTACGCCAAAGCCCAGCAGGAAAAGACCGTCAACAAGATACCGAGCAACCACTCGCCGAAGTTCGCGCCGCAGATCCACCCAACCCTGGAGACCGGCTTGCAGGCCATGTTGACCGCTACGGGCGCGTGGCTGTGCTCCGGCACTACGGACTGAAACGAACGCATGAACGTCCACGAATTGGCACTTGCCAGCCTGAACGACCACCGCCTGTTCATCACCCTCGATCTCGCGGGCACCTTCGCCTTTGCTATCAGCGGTGCAGTTGCGGCAAGGGATCGCGGCCTCGACTGGTTCGGCGTCGCCGCCATCGCGTTCACCGTCGCGTGCGGTGGGGGCGTGCTGCGCGACCTGTGCATTGGCGCGGTGCCGCCGACCGGGCTGACCGATTGGCGCTACCTTGCCGTCGCCCTGGCAGCGGCGTCGATGACGGTAGCCGCAAACGCGCTGGTCATGCGCCTGGCGCATCCGGTGATCCTGTTCGACTCCTTGGGCCTAGGACTGTTTGCGGTAACCGGCGCGCAGAAAGCCATGATTTTTGGCCACAACGCGGAGGTGGCGGTGCTGCTGGGCGTAGTCACTGCGGTGGGCGGTGGTGTGGTGCGCGACGTACTGCTCAATCGTATTCCGGTGATTCTTCAGCGTGAAATCTATGCTTTGGCTGCGCTGCTCGGTGCCGTCATCGAGGTGGGTGGCGAGCGCCTGGGGTGGTTGTCGAGCGGGCGGACCTGGGTCGCGTTGATGGCGTGCTTCGCGCTCCGTTACCTGTCGCTGCGCTACAAGTGGAACCTACCCCGCTCTTCCGGACGGGGGGGCGGACGCGGGCTCGGCTAGAAGCGTGCAGGCCGCAAATGCAATCGATAGCAGCACCGATGGGAGCTGCGGTGCTTTTTCCGGGACTGCGTACAGTGACGGCGCGGGAGAGACAGTAGGGACATAAGGGCATGGAGATCCTTTTTGGCGAGGGCAGAAGGCGGACCGACGCAAAAAAGCCGCAGGCTCTTGACGAGGCTGCGGCGGCGGGGGGCCGTGTGGTGTGTAGGAGGAGATGTCGAGAGGAATGGATCGGTCAAGAGACCGCGTTCTTCCTCAGGACCTATTCGTTATATGTGATTGAAGAAAATTGGATTCGTGCACGGCGCAATAGTGGGGCACGTGGCGCTGCGATCCCGAGACGGTCAAGGCTTGAGTTCAGCTGCAGTGCTTCTGGTCAATTGGCGGGCTGCCACCAGCTTTTGAAGTTGTTCGGGGTTAGGGCGATTCCTGCCCTGCTCCCAGTTCTTCATGGACCCCCTTGAAGTTCGTCCAACGTCTGAGGACCAGTTCAACGCCAGGGCGATTCAACCAAAGAGGCCAAGCCGCTTTGCAAGCCCACGCACCTGCTCTGAATCATCTCCTTCACCACTGAGCAAAGCCCTCGCATACAGCACCGACACACTACGCGAATCCAGCCTCAGACCGCGCTCAATCGCCTGGCGCGCCTCCTCGACACGTCCTTGACGCTGCAAGGCGACAGCCAGACCGCCATAACTATCCGAGAAGTTCCGATCAATCACCAGCGCCCGCTCGAATCCTGACAAAGCTGCGCCGAGGTCCACCTTAAGCAACTTGGTCCAAGCATGGCCATGCCACGTTCCGACATGTGCCGGCATGAAATGCAGCGCTCTTGAGAAGCAGAGGTCCGCCTCATCGAGATCCCCACCCAACATAGCCCCAAAGGCCAGGGCAGACCAGGCACGCCCATCCTTGGGGTTCATTGCCAGGGCTAGCTTCGCAAAGTGAATGGCGTCGTCCGCCTTGCGATCTGCCAAAGCAAGCGAGGATCGACAGACCGCCCATTCGATAGGTAGATCTGGGACCTCTTCTGGTTCTGCCGAACTCCAACTGCGAGCCATTTCCAAATCCGCCGCGTCCAATGCAACAAGACTTGCCACCGCGCGCGCCATGGGGGTGAGAGGTTTGGCGGCATCGGCCTCCTTGGCCCATGCCAATGCACGGTCCAACTCCATATTGCGATGCAGCGCCCTGAGCAACAATACCTCCGAGGAGCGGAGTAGTACCTCCTCTGACGAACTGCGGCGATCCTGCATTTGGGCAGCCAGGATCGCTATGCAGTTGGCAAAGTTCTCCTGCTTGAACTCGATATAGGCGAGGTTGTATGCCACGACCTGAGTGAAGCTCTGAGGTGCTGGGGCCCGTCGTGACAGGCTTAGCAATGAATGCTTTGCATCCTCGAAGCGCCCTTGCGATAGCAGAAGATCGCCCTCGCGCAATGCCCACCCCAGATCACTCGGCCAGGCGGATTGCCCGGCATTCAGATGCTGAGCGGCGCGCTCCCACTCGCGGCATGACAACGCAACATCAAATGCATCTGTCAGCAGAGTGTCATTGAAGGGATCCTCCTTCAGAAAGGTTTCAAGCCGCTGAAGCCTCGCGCGCAGGTTGGCAAGGCGTTGGTCCTCATGAAGATCGTGTTGCATGAATTTTCGGTCGCTGGTGTCTGTGATCATGGATTGTTCCTCCTCCCGGTATCTGGTGGCCTCAGCCATACATGTCTGCATACGAACGCCCATTCAGCGCCGATCGCAGCTTTCCAAGCGCCTGGCTATGCAATTGGGAAACCCGACCTCGCGTCACGCCCATGGACTTGGCTATCCGCTCGAAGGGGACTTCATGAAGGTAGTGTGACTGGATCACGGCTCGCTCCTTATCAGCCAGTTGCGCCACCATGTCCTTCACCGCTCGCTGCAGCACACGAATTTCATCGTCGCGAAAATACTGCGCCTCTGGTGACGCGCCCGCGGCATTTGATCCAAAGGCTTCAGCATCCACCATGCCAGAACCTTCGAGAAGAACCCCCAGTGCGATACCGATGCCAACCTCAGCCAAGTACCGAAATAGAGCATCTGGTGTGTCGTCACTGGCCTTGGCTGGCACCGCCCTTTCGGCAGCCAGATGAAAAGAGGCCTGCTCCTTCATCGATGCCAGGCGCTCCTTTCGCAATCTCCGCTGAATCGAGATCTGTTGGTTCTTCTCCGTCAGCTTCTCAAGTCCGTTAAGTATCGCGCCCTGTATCCGCTTGGATGCGAATGTGCGAAATTGAATCTCGCGATTGGGATCGAATCGGTCTATGGCTTCCAACATTCCTAGTGACGCAAGCTGGAAGTAATCGCCAAACTCTATGTCGTTGTGCGTGCGCCTTGCGAAGGCTGTGGCGGCGAGCATCCTCGCGAAGTCCAGATAGCGCTCTGCCAGCGCAGCTCGTGCTGCCGAATCCTGGAACTGCGTCCAACGCAGCCACAGTTGCCCTTCATCGGAAGCACCGGATAGGTCGATAGATGCAGTCACGCCAACGGCCGGCCATCGCACCGGTTCTGTCGGATCCGAAACAGATTCTGTCGACTCGACCATGATCGATCGTCAATGGAAGCTACCCACTAGCGCCTTCAGCACCAGACTCCAGCCATCGATGAGAACGAACATGAGGATCTTCACCGGCAGGGCGATGGTGGTGGGAGGCATCATCATCATTCCGAGTGCCATCAGCACGCTCGATACCACGAGATCGATAAGCAGAAAAGGCAGAAAAATCACGAACCCGATCTGGAAAGCCGCGCGCAGCTCCGATAGCATGAAAGCCGGTATCAGCTGAATGTTGCTGATCTCGTTGATGCTGGAAGGTGTGGGAGCCTTGGACAGTTCCAACATCAACGCCAGATCCTGCTCGCGCGTTTGCCGAACCATAAATTCCCGCAAGGGCGCAGACCCGTTCTCATATCCGGCTTCAATGGACAACTTCCCCGCCATGAAAGGAGCAAAGGCCTCTTGGTTGACCTTCTGCAGTACGGGAGACATGGTGAAGAGCGTAAGGAACAGCGCCAATCCGATGAGCACGGTATTGGGTGGGGTTTCCGTCATCCCGATTGCATGGCGCAGCATTGAAAGTACTACGATCGTTCTCAAAAAGCTGGTCACACATACTAGGAGAGCGGGCAAGACTGCAAGCAGTGTCAGCCCCAGCATGACACGCAGAGCCTGCGACGTTTCCGCCCCAAACGAGGAACTTTGAACCGATGGCTTGGCTGCCTCTTGCGAGCCAAGCCGGCGCGAACTGGTTGATCGCTGCACGACTCCTCCGCCGGATGATCCGGCCACGGACGCAGGCGCGGCGCTTGCGGCACCGGACATAGAGCTTGCCCAGCCAGGTCCAGGCAACATGGCGCACAGCCAAACCACCGCGATGAGGAGACGTTGGAAAGCAGGAGACATCAAGTTCATCGTGCGTCCGCCTCTTGCGATCCTGTGTCGACGGCTACGCCCTGCGCCGTGCCACTTGAGAGCACAGTGATACTGCCTTCGCTGCAGCCAAGCAACAGCCGGTGGCCTTGCCATGAAACAACATGAAGGCTGTGATTCGATGTGATCTTGCGACTGGTCAATACTTGCAGATCAGCGGGCATGCCCACGGCTACATTGCGTCCTAAAAGACGTGACCAAGCATGCGGCCGACCTGCCGTGGAGTTCGAGCGACCTGCCACACGCCAAAGCCACCTGCGCGAGAAGTAGACGATTGGCAGGATCAGAGCCAGCAGCCCCCACGACGGCGCGCCCCCCCAGTCGCGCTCCACGGCGGGATCATCCCTCTTCAAAGGAATTGCAGAGGGCAACCTCGTGGCCTCTTCATGGACGCGCTTGGGCGCGACTTCGCTCTCGTGCGCATTTGGAGGCGCCGTCGGCAGACCTGCACCAAGAACCGGGGTACAGAGCAGCGCAATGCAAAGCCCCCACGCCAACCCGAGCAGGCTAGCTCTTAGTGCCCGCCCAGAAGTTGGCACTCGGCCGCCCTCTTGACACGCCATGTCAAGTGTCCGAGTCATTGGCTAGCGGGAGCGCTACGGGCAATTGTGTGATGCGTACAGCGAAAAACTGGTCAACCGCCACCAGTTGACCACGGGCGATTACTTTTCCCTCGACAAGCAAATCAACTTCATCATCGATGGCACGGTCCAACTGCAGCACCTGATTTTCTCTTGCTGATAGCAGTTCGCCGACCGTCAATGTCGCCTGGCCCACGCTGACCTGAATGCGTGTCCGGACCTGATGCAGCGGATGGACATCCTGCAACACTGGCTTTCCCTGCGATGGCGGGCCCTCGGAGGGGAGCTCTGGTAACGCGATCACCCTGACGCTTGATGCATCAAGGGTTGAACCGTCATTCGGAAGAGCGCCCAAACGAGCGTTCTCTCGAATGGATTGGGAGGAAAGGTTCTTCATGACAAGGAGCACGGCAGCGCCGCGACAACAAATGTTTTCTTGATTGGAATCTCAGATCGCCTGCGGCACATCAAGCTTCGACGGCAGTCGTCAGCTCTATGGCTTTCAATGTTCCGACGGAACCCAGCCACGCCCCGCTGACCATGGTGCCGTCCTCCGCAAGAACTTGCAGGGGCTGAGCAAGCAGGTGGTCCAAGGCGATGATGTCTCCCTCGCGCAGATCCAGGATCCGGCCCAGAGAGAGTTCAACGCCCCGAAGCTGAATGCCCAAAGACACTTGCTTGTGGCTGAGTGCGGCAGCGACGCCTATTCGCGGCGCTGTCGGCACGTGCGATTTCTTCGCGGCCTCTCGGCTTTCCGAAACATGCGACAGCATCTGTTGGACCTGAGAGGCGGTCAGCCAGAAACTCAGCTGTCCTCCGCACCATCCACACAACACGCGAAGAAAGCCGTCCCCGAATTGCGGGGCAGGAGGTGATGAGGTCAGCGGCTGCTTCTGATCGGCGGAAGGAAGGCTACACGGCAATGCTGCGAGCCGGGCTAGCCAGTCCGCACATGCCCCCGCAGAAACTTCCTCGGCAATCGATATCTCTGTCTTCCCCATCGAAGCAAGCGGACGATCCTGCCCAAAGAGCATCGTCTGGATGGCTCGACGCATCACATCCTCTACCGAGAACGTATCCGTATGGCTGGAAGGGCACACCGCTTGGTGGGCTGCTGGCCTCCAGCTCAACCGAAGAGTCCCCACCATGCCATAAACTTCACATGAAGCGCTTGCCTCAGTGGTCGATTCGCGGTCGTCAATGATGGTATCTGCAATACACCAGTCCGCGCGCCATTGATCCAGAAACCGCTGAAATAATTCCGCGATCCTGTTGCGTTCAGCCATAGACCAGCCCTTCAATGAGCGGGCCTGCCTGCTGGCCTCCTCCGTGAGCAATGGAGAAGATGCAGTCGCTACCATGAAGCTCACTTGCTCTTCATCGCAAACAGCTCTTGCAGCATGTCGTTCGCCGTAGAGACTATCTGGGAGCTCGCTTGGTAGCCACGCTGCATGATGACGAGGTCACCGAACTCCCTGGACAAATCCACATTTGATATCTCGATCATCCCGGACTGAACCTTGCCGAAGGCGCCTGTGGTGGCACGCCCAATATGCCAAGCACGGCCATTGACAGCCTTGAACTCGTTATCGCCCACAGCCTCTACGGCATCCAGCGAGTCGAACCGGCCAAGTGCCAGTTGGCTGCCCTTCACCGTCTGTCCATTGGCATAGGTCAGGACCAGCATCCCTGCGTTGTCAAACGATGCGCCAGTGAGAGCTCCAGGCCCATAGCCGTTCTGCGAGCCGACCACCAGAGTGGACAGACTGCCCGAGGCGTACGACGTGACATCCTTGCTGAAGTCGAGAGTCAATGGCACGGGCGATGTACCGCCCGGCGCATAGGTAATGCTGATAGTGGCACTGCCCACCTGGGGACGCCCGTCGACAAAAACGATCTGCCCGGTACCTACTGAGGTCGTTCCGTCGAACAGCTCCACCTTCCAGCTGCCAGGAGACGTGGAGTCCGTATTCGTGAATTTCGCACTGAGCGTGTGCTCCCCTCCTGCCGCATCGACAACCTTCACCCCATTCACGGTCTGCTCGCTCCCGGTACTGGAGAGGTTGCCGGCAAAAGAGATTGTCGAGGAAGCCTTGCCGGCACCAGTCCGGAGGCCCGCGATACTGATTTCGACCAGACTGCCATCTGCACTTTGGCCCATGACCTTGGATCCACTGCCGCGGGTAACCAACACGCCATCGGCATTGAATTCGAACTGTCCGGCACGCGTGTAGGTAATCTCTCCACTGGCATTCCTGAGAATGAAGAGACCGTCTCCGTCGATCGCAAGGTCCAAGGTGTTGCTTGTCTGCCGTAGCTCTCCCGACTTGAAAGACAGGACAGTCCCTGTGGTGTTCAATCCATGGCCAAGGTTCCCGGAGCCCTGCGCCCCGGCCCCATTTCGCCCTGAATAGAACATGTCGGTGAATTGCAGGTTGGAGCTTTTGAAGCCAGGCGTGTTCATGTTAGCCGTGTTGTTGGCGATGACCCGCAGTCCGCGCGAATAACCCAGCAGCCCCGTCATTCCTACATAGATTGAATCAAGCATGAGAATTTCCTGTTGAAAGTCGCGGGTTCACCGCACTGCAGTGATCTGGCCAAGGGACACGGAATTAAGCACGGCGCCCGCTGAAGTGGTGATCGAAAGTTGGGGGGAATCCCCAGCTAGCGACAGCGACGTGACGACGCCAGACACACTTCCGCTGTTGGTCCGGATGTCGACCGTGCGTCCGATCAATCCGACCGATTGCAGTGCAGCCTGGTTGGTGATCAGCGTTGCGATCTTCTCGTTCAGCTGCTGGGTTTGCTCCAAAGAGGTGAACTGCGCCATCTGCGCCATGAACTGCTGGTTGTCCACAGGCTTCAGCGGATCCTGGTACGTCAATTGCGTCAGAAGGATCTTGAGAAAGTCCTGCATCCCCATGCCATTGGCTTGAAGGCTGCTTGCACTGCTGATTGTGTCGATTGCCATCATCTCTCCATCGAATAATGCTGTGGGAAGGACCGCCCCCCCGGAAAAGCCGCATGCAGGGTTGTTCCATCGTCTTGCGCTCCTCCAGTAACGATCCAGGTATCGTTTTCCCAGACTGTTGAACCATTACAAACCACTCGCCATAGACGTTCACCTCGGGCTGCAAATACCCTCTGCAATTCAGCAACGATGGCGGGGACCTGCACCAGAAGCGGCGTGCCACCAGCTTCTGCAGGTACGGCCAGCCATACGGCCTGCCCCCCAGCGTGACGTTCCGAATAGACGCCAATTGGCGATGAACTGGACGATGCGCCAAGCAGCGACGAAGCATCCAGCTGCAAACGAGGTCGCGCATGACGGCTACTCTCGGCAGAGGCCCCGGTCTCTGCTTCTGCCGCATGGTCATCGGGCGTTGATATAGTCGAAACAGATGTGGCCGGAACTGACAAGCCGCCAGCCGGCTGTATCGCTGGGCCACGCAGCGGCAACGTATGCATCTGCGGGTCCTGTTGTGTGAATGGCTCGGCCGCATGCGGCAACCCTGCTACGGGCAGAGGAAAAAAGCCCGGCGTACTGCGTATAGGCCCCGATGCGCCGGCGTCGTCATGACTACCAACGATGGACAAAGGCGCCAGGTAGCGCATGGCGCCAGCCACCGCATCGAAATGCTCAGCCATGTCATCACGAAATACCGCCAAGGCCTCACCCTCAGTCGCCGCGATCCCGGTCGAACGAGCCCTTTGCATCTTGTAGACTTCGCCATCGCCCTGCACCTGTAGCGCGTCCTGATGGCGGCCAGCCTCCAGCCTCCCGCTTGCCGAAATCGAAAGCGTCGAACTTGCCGTGCCATCTGCGGCAGACATCTCCAACGCAGGCGGATCCGCTGTGAGTCCAAATGAGGCAAGCGAAAGTCCTGCAGAGCGGCCACCGCCACCAGGGCGAGCGGCCATCGGGGCCGGCGGCGACGGAGCCCCGGAATTTCCCACCGGCGGCAGGAACCATGTCGCCATCTGCGCACGCTCCATCTCCCTCTGCCATGCTGGAGTTGGACCGATGCCACCCCCAGGACTTGCGACTGCGCCAGATACGGTATTTTTCTGGCGACCCATCCCATTGGCAGGCCATTGCGCGCCTGGCAGCATCGGCGAACCGGTCTCAAGCCCCATAGCCACGCTCTCCATGGAAATTCGAACGTGGCGCCGGCGCCTCAATCGGCCGACTCATCTGTGGTCGAGCCATCCACTCGCGGTCGGCCTCGGCCGCTTGCCGCAAGCGCTCCTCACCGGCATAGGTCGCCATCGCTGCTTCGCGGTGCTGCTCCAGTCCTTCGACCTTGGTATGTTGTGCAACGCAGGCCTTCTGCGACATGGCCTGGGCTTGAACATCGCGGTGCAACTGCTCCCGTTCAGACGCGAGCTGAGCATGCAGCTGTTCCAGGTAAGCCAGTGCGCGACGGTGATAGCCGGGATCCAAGCGCTGTAGAAACGCCGCGCCGATAGCGGCCGCCTCGGCATGCTGCTGCTCAATTAGTTCGCGAATGGTCGCCTCTCGCGCCTGCACCTGCTGACAGAGCTTTCTATGCTCCAAGAGAAGGCGCTCAAGCTTCCAGGTCTCCTTCCGCCAGAGGGGCTCCAGTGCATGACGAAAGCCACGCATATCCACATCCGCAATCACAGACAGGGCATCAGCCATTTGCCCTCCCCGCAGCGGGCAGCTGCACGATGCGCCGGAGCTGCTGGATTGCCGGCGCGCGGCCTGTCCCTTCATCGCTCTGGGATAGCCATGCACGCAGTTCCGAGTCGAGCATCAGGGCGTGGTCCAACTCCTTGTTGCCCCCCCGCTCGTAGGCACCAATGTCGACCATTTGCCGATTCTGCTCGAGCACCGCCAACTGCTTGATGGCATCGATCGCCAACATGCGCTCGGAGTCCGTGGCAAGGTCCGGCATCAGTCGGCTGGCACTCTTGAGAACATCTATCGCCGGATACTGCCCTCTGTGGGCAATATGCCTAGAAAGAACGATATGACCATCCAGGATGGACCGCAGGCTGTCAGCGATGGGCTCATTCATGTCATCGCCTTCGACGAGCACCGTCAGCAGCGCAGTGATGGAGCCACCCGAAGGTGCTGTTCCGCAACGCTCGCAGAGCTCTGGAAGTTCGGCGAAAACCGACGGCGTGTAGCCGCGGGCAGTGGGTGGCTCAGAAGCCGATAGGCCGACTTCCCTTCGTGCCATGGCGAACCTAGTGATGGAATCCATGGTCAGGACGACATGCAGGCCACCATCCCGGAAGTGCTCCGCAATGGCGAGCGCAGCATATGCAGCACGGATCCGCGCTAGTGCGGGCTGGTCGGATGTTGCAACAACGACAACCGAGCGGCGCAAGCCCTCGGTCCCCAACTGCTTCTCGATGAACTCGCGGACCTCCCGGCCTCGCTCGCCAATCAAGGCGATCACATTGATCCGGGAGGCCCCTTGCGCATCCTTGTCCTTCTGCACATGCTTGGCAATCAGGCCAAGCAATGTGCTCTTGCCAACCCCGCTACCGGCGAAGACACCAACGCGCTGGCCCTGGCCTATGGTCAACAGACCGTCGATGGCTCGGATGCCCGTCTCCAGCACCTTATCGATCCGCGGACGTTGCATTGGATTGATCGGGAGTGATTTCAGGCTCCTTCGTCGCGGGAGAGCCAGAGGCGCTCCACCATCCAGCGGCTGCCCGAAAGAATCGATGACGCGTCCCAGCAATGCGTCTCCAACGCCGATGCTCGATTGCTGGCCAATGGCACGCACTTCAGAACCCGCACCGATTCCCGCGGTCGATCCATAGGGCATCAGGATCGTCCGTCCTCCTCTTATGCCGACAACTTCCGCCAATACCCCTTGACAGACACGAGCCGCAGGCTCGTCGCCGCGGCTGTGTGACCTCGGGCGGATCTGGCACATCTCGCCCACAGCGGCGTCCGGCCCCTCCGCTTCAACCGCCAGGCCACGCAGCTCACGCACCCATCCAAGGCGTCGTGAGAGCTCGGCATGGCGTACTGCCTGACAATAGGCGGCCATTCCACTCATGCGGTACCCCGATCAGTCCGTCTCGCGGAACGCGTCTGGAGCCATGCTTCCGAGAGCAGCCGAAGACGCGTCTCAAGGCCCGCGTCGAGTCCGCCCTCAGGACTTCTCAGAACACAGCCGCCCGGTCCCAACGTGGGGTCGCCGACCCATTGGATCCTCGCGCTGTGCACATGCGGGGTTTCGGCCGCAGCAACTGCGGAGGGCCCAGACTCACACTCGAAGGTTGTCATGGCCGACTGGGCCCCTCTCAACGTTTCCAGGTCATCAGGATGCAGATGCACCGCGACAATGGGTCGAAGGCGCATGTCCCGGGCCGCCATGCGCAACCACTGCAGCATGCGCTCAGGATCGGCCATGCCCTCGCCCAGAAAGCGCGCCAGCGCATCCATGCACAGAGCCAGCATGTCTTCCTCTGCCGCAACAATGCGCGCATCGATCTCGCGCGGGAGCGTCTCCAGCAACTGCTTCAGGCGGGACATGAATCCCGTCGCGTCAGCCGTGACACGGCGCTCGGCCGCCTCGCGCGCCTTTGCCATCTGCTCGGCCAACTGCCTTTCTGCGTCCTTGGCTTGCTGTTGGCTTCTGGTCGCAGCCTCGCGCAGGCCTTGCTCCAGGCCCTCCCGATATCCTTGCTCCCGGGCCTCAGCCAGGACCTGTGCGTACGGTGGCTGGTCGGTCGACCTGGGAACCAAGGCGACGTCACCGTCGCCTGTCTGGGCCATGGGTTCAGGATTGCGCGGTCGCCCGAGGACATGGATGCTCACCGGTGGCGCATATCCTCGGAGCACAGGACTGTTACCCGGCCTTTCCGGCCCGCGTGGCACCGGTACGGCGAGCGGCGTCGGCTTCATGCCTTCACACCCCAGCGGGTCAGGCGCCCAACCAAGCGGCGGGCACTCTTGGACCATGCAGAACGAGGGCCATTGGATGCAGGAGCGGGAGCCTCAGCCTGCGTCACCCGCTCGCGACTCTCCACTGCCATAGCCCCCGCGCGAACACGCTTGAGCACGGCCTCCGACAACGCGGCTCGCAGGCAGGTACCGGTCTCACCATTCGAAGGCAACTGGGCATTGGCAGCTTCGATTGCTTGGCCCATGCCTGCCGCCTCGAACTGGGCAGACCACGGCCACCGCTCCAACGAGAGAAGACGCGCAGTAACGCCATGGGGCTCTCTCTTGAGACATGCCGATAGCGCTTGCATTTCAACCAGGCTGAGGCTACGCAGCACATCGGCCGCCGCCTGCTCCGCCCCTTCCGAACGCGGTTCCTCAAGCAGTGCAACGCTTTCTGACTTAGAACCTAGCACGCTTTCGACCAGTTCGGGATCGTGCGGTATTCCAAGCGTCTGGAGCTCGACCAGCAGCCCCGAGAGGGAGTGGCGCCCGCCCTCCGGCAATCGCTGCAGCACCCATTCCTGGTCGTCGGTTGGGAGACCATGCAACAACAATGCGGCGCGCCGCTGCATGGACGAAGCGCTGGCCATCCACTGCTGGAAATCTGCCTCCATCACCGGAGCCCTCCGGTGACCTGGGTGGCTGCACCGGGAGGCGTTGCGCGTCCAAGTTGAGACGAAGCTTTCTGGCTATCCTCCTGCTCAAGCCACTGACGGATCTGCACGAGCACAGCATCGCGCTCATGCCCCGCATCGCGAGGATGAACCCTTTCTTGTTCGCCATTTCCCTCGTGCGCGCCCCTTCTGATGAAAACAAGACCGAGCAGCACGAGAACAGGGACGAGAATGGCCACGACCACCATCCAGGGATCGAGGGAAGCGGGCTTGGCTTTCTGCGGGGAAGCCACCAAGTCTCCCGGGCCGGATGAGCCGCCCCCTGCAACGGCGGCGTCCGAGGCGGCCTCAGCTCCTCCCAACGACAGAGCATTGACGACCACCACGTCACCTCGTTCAGGCACCGCGCCCACCGCTGCTGCCACCATCCTGCGTAACTGATCTTGGTGGGCGGCATCGACCCCTTTTCGCAAGGCGGCCACCACCTGGATCTGGCGGATCGACCCTGGCTGGCTGACCACCTGCTCCACCCGGCGCCCGACGGCGTAGTCGACCTCGCGCTGCGAACTGCCTCCTCGTCCGCCAAAGCCTGCTTCGGTGGATCTGGCGTCCAGCGGAGCGCCCGTGTCCCGCATCGTCTCACGCTCCCGCACTATGACGCCGGAGGCATGCGCCCCAGGTCGCGATGGAGATGCAAGTACGTCTTCCGTGGTGGTCTTGACCTGCTCCATGTTGAGCGTGACATCCACACTTGCCAGGGCCTGCCCCGCACCCAATGTGCGATCAAGCACCTCCGTCACCTTGCGCGTCAGGTAGGTCTCCGTCTCGCGCTTGAGGTCCAGGCGAGCACTCTGCCAGTCGCCCTCGGCATCGCCCGCCATACGCGTCAGGGCAACCCCTTGGTGATCGACAATCGTGACATCCTGCATGGTCATGCCAGGTACCGCGGCAGCCACCAACCGCTGAATACCTGTGATCTGCTCGGGCCTTAACCTCCGATCCTGCCGAAGTGTCAGGCTCACCGACGCCTTGGCTTTCGATGTCGCCTGCTTGAACAGCCCCTGCTCGGGCAACGCAAGCAAGACACGCACATCCCGAACCTCGCCCATCGACTGAATCGTGCGCGTTATTTCTCCCTGCAATGCACGCTGGTAGTTGATCTTCTGAGCGAACTCGGTCATACCGAAATCGGTATTGTTGAAGAGCTCGAACCCAACAGCACCATGCAACGGAAGATCGCGCCCCATCAGTTTGAGTCGGGTCGCGTGCACAACAGATCGGTCGACCAAGATCGATGCCCCCTCGTCGCCGATTCGATACGGAATTTTTTGCCGCTCCAGCTCCGCCGTCATGGCCTGGGCATCGAGCGGCTTGAGGTCCGAGAACAGCACCTGGTAGTCCGCGCGCAGCAGCCACCAGGCAACCGCAGCAGTGGCCAGCAAGATCAGCAAAGCCCCGCCTACCAAGCCGGTGCGCGCTGCTGGTCGAAGATGATTCCAGAATTCTTTCACTTCGCCTCGCCTATACCTGCATCTTCATCACGTCCTGGTACGCCTCGAGCAACCGATTGCGGACCTGCATGACCAACTGGAATGAGAGCCGGGTCTCCTCCAACTGCATCATGACCTGATGCAGGTTCTGAACCTTCCCAACGGCCAGCTCCTGCAGAGCCGACTGCCCTGCGAGCAGTTGGCTGTTCACCTCTCCCAACCCCTGAGCCACCAGCGTGCCAAAGGCTGTAGGCGCTTCGGATGGACCGCCGGGCAGTCCGGCCCCGAGGGTTGTACCGGGTACCTGAATCGCCTGTAGCGGTGGGAGGAATGCATTCGAAGCAATGGCTTCGACCGGTACGAACGTGGCCATCAGCTTCGACCTCCGATATCCAGCGCCTTCAACGCGATGGAGCGCGCTGTGTTCATGGCCGCAACGTTCGCTTCATAAGCGCGTGTGGCCGTCATGAGCGTGACCATCTCCGTGGCAGTGTCCACGCCGGAATATGCTACGAGACCACGCGAATCCGCCATCGGATGCCCTGGTTCGTAGCTTGTACGAGCCGGTATGGCCGATGGCATCACCTGAGCGATCGGCAACATGCCCGACACATCCTGCGCGGCGAGCCCGCCATCCACCAATTGGCCGAACATGGCGGACGCAATGCCCGACTGCGCAACCACCCGCAGGGGCCGATAACCGGAGCCGTCTGCGGCATGTACCGTATTGGCGTTGGCCAGATTCAGCGCCGCGATATCCACACGCGTGCGTTCCAGCGTCATGCCTGCCGAGCTGATCGCAAAGGCCTGTGTGTAATCCATGGAAACGAGATCCTTATTTATTTTTTTCCGTCGCTGACCGCATAGGACAACAGTCCATAGTGGCGACTCAGCCCCGCAAGGAGCGCCTGATACTTGACGGCGTTTTGAGCCATTCCTGCGACTTCGGCATCCAGCTTCACCTCTGCTGCGTGCCCCGCGTCGTTCAGTTGGACCTCTATCCGAGGCTGGAGCTGTTCCAGCAGCGAGCGATCGACACTGCCCGTCACCTCCAGGCTGTTCCGTAACGCCTCCAGCTGGGACTCGAAATTCACCCTCAACGGGGCATAGCCTGCAACATGCGCATTGGCGATATTTGCTGCGTATGCCTGCTGCCGCAGGCTGGCGGCATCCAGTGCGCGCCCGAGTGTGGCCAGCGTCACTGATTCCAGACCTTCTGTCATAGCCTGCTTTCTCCAAAGCACTTTCGCTTCATTCTTCTATGCACTACGTTCATTGAATCACCAGGTCAGCATGCATGGCCCCAGCGGCCTTGACAGCGCGGAGGATCGAAATGATGTCCCGCGTGCTGGTCTTGAGACGCGCCAGCGACCGCACCAGGTCCGAGACCGTGCCATCTCCTTGCACGAATCCCGTTCCGCCCTGCTCGTCGACGTCCACGCGTGTATTGGTGACGATGGCCGTCCTTATCCCCGGCCCGGGAACGACGTTGTTGTAAGGCTGCGATGCAGTGTTGAGTTGGGAGATGGATATCTTGATATCTCCGTGCGATATGGCGACTTTGGAGAGACGCACGTCACCTCCCGCCACGACCGTCCCCGTGCGCTCATTGATGATGACCTTCGCCCTGCGGTCCGGCTCGACCAGGACGTTCTCGACCTGAGCAAAGAAACCCACGGGACGACCACGTGCCGACTGCGGTACGGCAATCTCGATACCGGATGCGTCCCGGGCAATAGCCAGGTCAGCGCCCAATTGCTGGTTGATGGCGGTTGCCACGCGATTGGCTGTCGTGTAGTCGGGGTCCGCCAGAACGAAAGTGATGAACTGGCGGTCGTCTGCAGCAGAAAGGCCTATCCCCACTTCCACAGTGGCCCCCGCTGGCACGGAGCCAACCGTCGGATGGTTCTTTTGCACGACGTTGCCGTTGGCGTCGTAGCGATAGCCACCGACCGACAACGCCCCCTGAGCCAAGGCGTAGACCCGGCCGTTGGCCGCCTTCAGAGGCGTCAGCATCAAGGTTCCACCCACGAGGCTACGCGCGTCGCCTGCCGAAGTCACGGTAATGTCCAGCGTGTCCCCCTCGCGGGCAACGGTGGGCAAGGCAGCAGTAACCATCACCACCGCAACATTGCGGCTCTGCATCTGCTCGGGTGGCACCGTGAGATTGAACTGAGACAACGCATTCGACAAGGCCTGCCGTGTAGCACGGCTGGTAGACGAATCCCCTGTGCCGGCCAAGCCAGTGACGATGCCCGTGCCAACCAGTGCGTTCTCACGCCACCCCTGCAGCTTGCCCAAGTCCTTCACCCGGACAGCGTCCGGGTTGGCTGCCTGGGCCGCACCGCCAAGCCCAGGCAGTACAACCAGCAGCGCACACGCCAGGACCAACAAACATCGGGCGCCATGCCACATAGACGAAGCAGGACAGCGCAAGGTAGACCATCGCGCCTTCATAGACCAAATCCGTCCAGCAGCTTGCGCCACCAACCGCGTCGGGAACGCTCGGACACGTCACCATCACCGACGTACGTGATGCGTGCGTCTGCAATGCGTGTCGACAGGACAACATTGCTGTCCGCAATGTCCAGCGGGCGCACGCGGCCCTCGACCACCACCCTCTGCTGCTCGTCATTGACCATCAGCAACTGTTCCCCTCCCACTCGCAGGTCGCCGCCGGGCAGGATCTCTTGCACAGTGACCGTCAACGTGGCGAGCAGCCGATTGGTCCGCTGCGTACGCCCCCCCCCCGTGAAGTCTCCATGAGCGCCGATGCCCAGAGGGCCGACGGTCCGGCCATTGCCATGCACCAGCGATGCGCTGATATCGTTGTTGCGCCGCGTACCGGTCTCCACACTGGTGTTCGCGCTGGAGTTCTCCAGCACCTGAACCGTCAGGGCGTCTCCGACTCGGAAGGCCTTGTTGTCAGCCGTCAGTGGACGAAATAGTCCTTCCTGATACAGGCTCTCAGACCGAGCTGGCCCTGCCAACAGCAGCGCTACAAGCAGCATCGGCCATAACCCCATGGACCATCCGCAGGCCTTATTCTGTTTTCTGGATTGAGGAAGCATCATGGAAACGCCTCCACCTGAGCCGGTCCCGTGACGCGCGCGAGCACGGTGCCGGTCGCGCCCTGAAGACGAACCCGAACCTTCTCACCCACATGCCCGTCCTGCAGCACCTCAGCCTGCCCCGTCAGCGCCACGGCCCCAGCCGAAGCACTGAACTCGGCCCATTCGCCACGGGCAACGGCCGGCGCGGCTTCAAGATCAGAGCGTGACAGAACTTCGCCGGCACGCACAGAGTGGCGCAAGCGCACACTCCGTGGCAGTTCACTCTCCTCGGCCAAATCCCGCGCGGACAGCGCGGCTGGGCGCATGCTGGTTGCATCCACAAGCCGCTCTGCAAGCAAGTTCTGTAGCTCGGGTCTTGCAATGACTTCACCTTCTGCCAGACTGCGCGCAGCCACCTTCGCGGGCACCCATGCCTCGACCGCGAAGCTGACAGGAATCGCCTTGAGAAAACGATCATTGGCAAAGACGTCCACCCAGACCCACATGCGGCGCGCAGGCGCTCCCTGCGGGGGCAAAGGCCGAGGGCGCAGCGTCAGTTCACCAGAGGCGAGAACTTGATCGGACACCCGGGACAGCAGTTCGACGTACGCCTTCACGCTCCGGGCCTCCAGCCACCGCTTCAAGGCTGCCTCGGCTGCAGCACTCACGCGCTCGCTGGGCAATACTTGAGCGACGGCGAGCACCCGGACTTCCGCGGCGCCGCTCCAATGGATGGTCCGCTGCTGGAATCCACTGCTCCAACCCGTCTGTTGAAGAATCCACCTACTGATGGCCGCGCGATCAAGCGCCACTGGTGCACCCGGTCGCGGCGCGCTGCCCAATGGCAGCGCCACCAACCGACGAATGCTTTGGAGGTCCGTGGTTCTCACGATCGCTATGTCGCCAAGCCGCACCTGCGGCTGGCTGACTTCTGCCGTCTCTGGCAACTCGATGATGATGTCGCCCGGCTCCATGACCACAGCACCGGCCTTGCCAGCCAACAGCGCAACGGCGATCCCCGCAAAGACCAAGCCGGCAACCCGCCTCGCGCAACGCCAGCCGCTCCGCCCAGCCCTCAGCACGCTTGTGCCCATCGTCTATTTCCGCAGCCCGTTGACCATGCCCAGCATCTCATCCGAGGCCTGCACGATCTTCACATTGGCCTCATAGGCGCGCTGCGCCACCATGAGATTCACCATTTCCTCGACCATCTTGACGTTGGAGCCTTCAAGCACTCCTTGCGCCAGCGACCCCATTCCGCCCTCTCCAGGCCTGGCCGAGATAGGTTCTCCGGAAGACTCGCTGGTACGAAAGAGACCGTCTCCCTGCGCCACCAATCCGGACAGGTTCATGAACCGCACCATCTCCAGCTGCCCGACGTCGATGGGCGTGGACTGTCCAGAGGTGGTGACTTGAACCAGCCCCTCGGCAGAGATGGAGAGTGACTTCGCGTTGTCCGGGATGGCAATGCCGGGTCGCAGCGGAAGGCCCGCCTGAGTGGATAGAAGGCCATCACGGTTGACCTTCAAGGTACCTCCACGGGTATACGCCCTGGAGCCGTCAGGCATCGTGACCTCCAGGAAGCCGTCACCATTGATCGCAACGTCGTAGGGAGATTCGGTCTTTTGCATGCCCCCCAAGTCGAACAGCTTGGAGAGGCTGGAGATGCCGACGCCCATGCCCGTCCGACCAACATCGCCCAGAGGGCCACCCAACCCCAGCTCCGAAGCACCGGGTACGGCAGCAGCAGGGCGTTGCACGACAAGATCGGTGAAGCTGACCCGGCCCTTCTTATAGCCTGGTGTGCTGGCATTGGCCACGTTGTTGGCGATGGTGTCGACGTGGATCTGCTGCACCTGCATGCCCATTGCGCCGATCGACATGGCATCAAACATCGAAGAATCCTGTAGTTGGTTGTGTAGAGCGAAGCGGGCGGCTTAGGACATGTCGCCCAGCTTGCGAATGGCAACACCCACCATGTCGTCGTAGCCCACGGCCACCTTCTGCATGGTCTCGAAGTGGCGCATGGTCTGCATCAACTGAACCATCTCCTGCATCGAACTGACGTTCGACTCTTCCAGGTAGCCTTGCCGCACCAGCGTGGAAGAAGTTGGCGTCGCAGCGATGGCAGCGCCGGCCTCCGGACGAACGAGACCATTGCCCATGCGCTGCATGGCGGCACCTTGCTCGAAGCGCACCACCTTGATCTGCGCGACAGGCGCTGCCGTAGAGCGCTCGAGCCCATCACCCGAATCGAATACTTGACCTCGGGTGTCGATGGTCACTCGGCCACTGCTCAGAACGATTTCGCCGCCCTCTCCCATGACGGGGTGACCCTGTGCGTTCACCATGCGCCCCCGCGCATCGACCTGGAAGTTACCCTGGCGCGTATAGGCAGGACCGGCATCCGTCGCTATCTCGAAGTACCCATCTCCGGCCAGGGCAAGATCCAGATCCGCACCGGTGCGCTTGAGAGCGCCGGCTCGCATGTCGGTCAGGATGCGCGCTGCGGGCGCTAGGTTTGCACCAGCCGCAAGGGACTCATCCTGCACAGCCGAGGCCACGCCGGCATCGAACAGCCCGGCGAAGGCACCAGCCACCCTCTGCTGGGTCACGACCACGTCACGCTTGTAGCCCGGCGTCAGCGCGTTGGCAAGGTTCATCCCGACGCGCTCAAGCCTCGTCATGTCCTGGTGCATGCTCGCCAGGCTCAGTGCAATTACTTCGTTCATGGTGACGTTTCGCGAATCAGATCTGGACGACGCCGAAGGACTTGAGCTCTAGGCTCTGGGGAATTTCCGTCATGGACAACACCCGCAGATGGGGCATCACTCTCTCGGACAGGGACCGGACATGGCGGCGCAACTCGGGTGCACACAGCAGCACGGGCAAAAGATTGCTCTTCATCATCTTCTCCGCCAGGCCGACCAGGCGGGTCATGAACTGCTCTGCCATCTTGGGGTCCAGCACCAGTCCCTGGCTGCCAGAACCGTGCTCACGGGCCACATCGACCGCTCTCAGGAATTGGCTCTCGACACCGGCGTCGATCGTGATGACGTGCAATGCCGACGCATCATTCAACAGGCCCTGGCAGATCGCGGCACCAAGACGCTGCCGCACCAGCTCCGTCAGTTGCAATGTGTCCTTGGTACTGCGGCCTGCATCGGCCAGGGTCTCGAGAATGGCCTCGATGTGCCGGATCGACACCTTCTCGCGCAGCAGGTTCTGCAGCACCTTCTGCACATCGCTTGCGGACAGCACCGTCGGAATCAGCTCCTCCACCAGACTCGGCTGCGTCTGGCGAGTCTTGGCCAGGATGCGTTCGACCTCCGCGCGTGTCAGCAAGCTCGCGGACTCCCTGCGCAGCACTTCGGTGAGGTGCGTCATGAATACCGTCGGGGCATCCACCAACGTGAACTTGGCCTGTACTGCCTTGATCCGCTCGCTTTCCGTGATCCACACCGCCGGCAATCCATAGGTCGGATCGCGCGTGACCTCTCCAGTGACCGATTGGGTATCCCCCTTGGGATGGATCGCTAGGAGGCGATCGTCACGTGCTTCCGCCTTGGCCATGACGACGCCGTCCACATGGATCTCGTAACGGTCCGGCCCAAGGCGGGCCACGTCCTTGAAACGCACCCGTGGCAGGACCAGCCCCAGGTCCTGCGCATGCTGCTTGCGGAACACGGCGATGCGGTCCATGAGAACGCTACCCGGCTGATTCACGACTTCCGCCCAATGGCGTCCCACATGCACTTCCAGCGGCTCCACCGAGAGCGCAGCGTACGGGTCGGCCGCCTCGTCTGGTGTACTCGCCGCATCGCCGGCCGCCGCTGCAGTTCCATCTCCGGTTGCCGCCTTCTCTTCCTTGGCACGCGCTGCACGATGCAACATCCAGGCGGACAGCAGCACAAACGAAGCCAGCAGCAAAGTGGGCACCACCGGAATGCCCGGCAAGAGCAGCAGGCCGCCCAGAGTTGCGCCCACCAGCAGCAAGGTCTTGGGGTAGGAGGTGATCTGGCGCAGCACCTCCTGGCTCAGGTTCGCATCGGATGCGGAGCGGGTCACGATGATGCCCGTTCCCACGGCAATGACGAGGGCTGGCACCTGGGTCACGATGCCGTCACCGATGGTCAATAGCGTGTAGGTCTGCAGCGCCTGGGCCCACGGGATGCCATGCTGCATCACACCAATGATCAGGCCACCGACGATGTTGATTAGCAGGATGATGATGCCGGCGATGGCATCGCCCTTGACGAACTTGCTCGCTCCGTCCATTGCGCCATAAAAGCCGGCTTCTTTCTCGATATTCTTGCGCCGGCGCTGCGCTTCAGCCTGATCAATGAAGCCCATGTTCAGGTCGGCATCGATGCTCATCTGCTGGCCCGGCATGCTATCGAGCGTGAAGCGCGCGGCGACCTCGGACACCCGTTGCGCCCCGCTGGTCACCACCACGTACTGGACCACGATCAGGATCAGGAAGACGATCAGCCCGATGACGTAGTTTCCACCAACCACAAAGGCTCCGATCGCCGCGATCACGCGCCCCGCGTCCCCGTCGGACAGAATCAGGCGCGTGGCAGCAACGTTCAGAGACAAGCGGAACAGCGTCGCCACCAGCAGCAGCGACGGGAACGTCGAGAATTCGACCGGCTTGGCGATGTAGAAGGTCAGCAGCAGGATCAGAAAGGCGAAGCTGAAGTTGGTGAGGATCAGGAAATCCAGCACACCGCTTGGGATAGGCGCGAACAACACCACCAGCACACCCAGGACCATCAGCACGAGGGCCACGTCGCTATGCTTGCCGAAGAAGCGGCTCAACCCCTTCACGCTGGCGCTCCCTGGCTGGTCGCACCGCGGTTACGCGCCCGCATCGCGAAAACCCAGACGATGATCCTTGCCACCTGGGCGTAGAGCTCGGGCGGCACGGACTGGTCCACTGCCAGGGTCTTGTACAACTGCCGGGCCAGCGCAGGCTGCCTAACGATGGGGATTTGATGCCGGGCAGCGATCTCCCTCATGGCAGCGGCCATATGGCCGGAGCCCTTTGCCAGCAACTGGGGGGACTCCATCTGTCCGTGCACGTAGCGCAGCGCGACAGCAAAGTGCGTGGGGTTGGTGATCACCACGTCGGCATCACGCGTCTTGCGCAGCGCGAGGCTGCGTTTGAAAGTCTCCCGGCGCAGCTCCCGCAGGCGAGCGCGTATGCGGGGGTCGCCCTCGCGGTTCTTGAACTCGTCCTTCAGTTCGCGCTTGCTCATGCGCATCTTCTTCGCGAACTCGCGCCGCGTGTAGATGAGGTCGATCAGCGCAATCAGCGCCAGCACCAGCGCCATCTTCAGGCCCAGGCTGGAAAGATCATCGACGAGCGTTCGGACATAGCCTACCGGGGAGAGCGATGCAAGGCCATAGAACTGCGGAGCCAGCGACTTCAGCGCCCAATAAGCGACGGACAGCAGCAGCACCAGCTTGATGCAGGCCCGGGCGGTATCAAACAGCGTGCGCAATGAGAACAGGCGTTTGAAGCCCGTAAGGGGACTAATACGCTGGAAGTCGATCTTGATCGGCTCGCCAGACAGGATCGGGCCTGTCTGCATCATGTTTGCCACGACTGCCGCCACCACCAGAACCGCAAGGAACGGGGCCAGCAATGCCAGACTTTCCGTCAGGGCACGCTCGATCAAGGGCCAGATGGAAGCGCCACCCGGTTCCATCCTCGCGGCATGGAGCAACACAGCCTGATCGACCTGGAACAGTTTGCGGATCACGGCCCAGCCCTGCCAGGTCAGGTAGACCACCGCAGCCAGAAAGACCACGCACGCCACCACATCGCTGCTCTTTGCCACCTGCCCCTTTTCCCGGGCCTTGGACAGCTTGAAGGGCGTGGCGTCTTCGTTTCTGTCGAGATCCTGCTCCGCCATCACCGCCTGCCAGGCACTTGCTGCCAGCGTGAAGCAAGCGGCGCGGGCGCAGTTTGCACCGACAGCATCGCCTCCCAACTCTTCACGATCTCGAGGTAGACGCGGTTCATGGTGCTGCCGATGCCGACAAACCACAGCGACAATGCCGCCAGGCAAACCGCCACCTTGATCGGTATGCCCATGGCAAACATGTTCATTTGCGGAAGGCTTCTTGCCACTACGCCCAAGGCCAACTCCACCAGCAGGATGCAGAACACCACGGGCGCCACCAGCGCAAACCCCAGGGCAAACAGCCCCCCGGCCTGCTTGAGCACAGGCACAGCAAAAGCCCCCCCCAGCCAGGAAGACCCTACGGGAAACCGCTCCAGCCCGAAGGCGATGCCGCGCAACAGGGCATGGTGTCCGTCGAGGACGAAGAAGAAAAGCAACGCGAACTGTTGAAAGGCAGAAGTCAGCACAGGCACGGATCGCCGGGTCACCGGATCAATCACCTGCCCCATGCCAAAGCCCACCTGCACATCCAGCAGATTGCCCGCGACGGCAAAGGCGCCAAAGGCCAGCAGAATGCCCAAACCCAGGGTTGCGCCCAACGCGAGCTCCGAGAACGCGGCAGACAGCAGTTCATCCATCGGCAAGGACTGCGGCAATGCTTCAGGCTGCAGGCCCACCGCCACCGCCATGGACAATCCGATCAGCAGCAAAGCCCGAACGGTGGGTGGCACGGCCGCCGCGTAGAACACCGGCGTCATGACAAAGACCGCTGCAACGCGCAATGACAGCAGGAAGAACGCCTGCAGCCGACCCGCTTCGACGAAGCGCATCAGGAGTTCGAGCTCCATGGAAAAGTCTCGTGGTCCCTTGGGCCTGCGCTAGAACATCTGCGGGATGTTGAGCCACAACCGGGTTGCAAACTGGGTCAGCGTGCGCAGCATCCAATGGCCGAACATGAGCATGGCTAACCCAGCCACCAGCAGCTTGGGAACGAAGGTGAGGGACATTTCCTGCACCTGAGTGACGACCTGCAGAACGCTGATGAGCACCCCCACCATCATGGTCAACCCGAGGACCGGCAGACACAGCACCAGCGCCGTCCAGAACAGGTCGGACATCATCTTCATGGCCAGATCGGGATGCATCGGGAGACTACTCGGGGCGAGATTAGAGGGGCGCAATGCAAAGGTTGAGAAGCGCCTGACTCGGGAAAACAGGATCAACTATCAAGCCCCAAATCCAACCTTCAACCTGAGCAATTAGCGAAACACTTAGATAAAGCACGCACTCATTGCAAGATGTTTCAATTGTATCCGCAAGGAATCACGATCGTAAACACCGCGCCGCAAGACAGAGGAACTTAGGCGACGTACAGCCAGCCCTTCCATGTCGACACGTACGTGAAGTCCGAGACCCACAGCTCGTGGTCTTCACCACCTTGCCGCGCATCACACCTCTCAGTCCCAGGCGCCGCATCAGCCGCTCGACCGTGCAGCGCGCCACTGCAGTGCCTTCGCGCGCCAGTTGCCTCCAGACCTCGTTGGCGCCATAGACCTGCATGTTGGCCTGCCAGACGCGCTGTATCGCCGGAATGAGGACATCGTCGCCCGATCAGCTGCAGTGCGCCGTCGCCAACGCCCTCGGGTAGGGCTGGGTCGACGTGCTGCGCGCGGCCTCGATCTGGGAGCAGATCGATGTCCAAACGCAAGACACAAGAGATGGAAGGTTTTGGCCAACGACTCGCCGGCCTGCGCAAGGCCGCCGGCTACACGCAGGTGGAGTTCGCTGCCGAGGTGGATATCACCCAGCGCATGGTCGCGTACTACGAGGCGCCCGATGCGCAGGCGCCCGCGCACCTGCTGCCACAGATGGCGGCCGTGCTGGGGGTGAGCGTGGATGTGCTCCTGGGCCTGGCCAAGCCCAGGAGTCCCAAGCGGATCGCGTCGAACCGCCTGGAGCGCCGCCTATTGGAGATCGAGAAGCTCGATGCCAAGGCCAAGCGGCAGATTACTCAGTTGCTTGATGCGTTCATCGAGGGAGAGAAGCTAAAACGCAAAACAGCGGTTTAGACGGAACGAGGCCTAAGCTATGGCTCTATACCCGAACCCCATACCTCCCTCCATGGTAAAACACAGGCACCATGAGCAATTGGCGCCTGCAAAATAGTGATGCTGAGGAACTTCCAAAAGGACATTCAACACCTTCCTCACATCCCCAAACTCACAACTCAACACAAAATCCGTCGCACTATCCCCGGCATAACTCACCTCGCCGGCCAACTTAAAATCAGCGCCGACTTTCTCAAAGAAATCAAAAAAATCACTCGGCTGGAGCGATTTTTCAGCCTGAAAGCGCTCGGTAGAACCCGGGACCAAAGACCAGTCAATCTTCCCGCCCTTGGAAGGGAATGCCTTCGATAATTCAGAAAAGAATTTATCCGAAGACTTGTCGATCTTGATTCGCCCCGCAGAGATGAGCGAAGCCAAAGAATCCCGGATTTCATTCTCAAAAAAATTACCCGCCATTTTATTTCCTATACTGCTTCACAATATTATCAACAGTCGACTGATCGGCTTCGAATGTGAAGTGTGGCCCTTTATCTTTCCCATCGAAGACGTTGATGTGCGCGCCGCTACGTTCATCATACTCTACGCGGAAACCCGTCTTCCCATCGCCAGTCCTCATCCCGACTGGCTGACCTGCGTTATCACCAAACTTGCCCATGGTGGGCTGCTCTGCAACAAAACCACGAGAGCCAAGCCAATCCAACGCTGCATTTTGTGCCTGGTTGAAATCTTTATAATCAGGCGCCGGCCGTCCGCTAACCCCCCTCCGAGCCATCGCTCGACATGGAGTTCATTAGCCCCCTTATGGAGCAATCCTCCCCCCGCCTCCCGAGATTGAATTGACAATTGGATTGACAATCGGCGCAGTTGCAGGGAACACCGCACCAACATTAGTCAGCTGCCCTTTGATCAAATCGATAAATTTATCGATGGTGCTCGGCGGAACCGAATAATCCGGCAACAGCTTATTAGGTAGCGGAGTCAGCGTAGCCCGCCCAAATTCATCAATCTGATAGCCAGGTGTACCCGTCTAGAGCCCCGGGGTTCCAGCAGGGAAGCCGAGTGGAGGCTGCGGCGGAATCGCCAACTGCGCAACCATAACTGAGCCATATTGCTGATTCTGGAGGCCCAAACTAGCCGCCAGCGTGCTTCGTCTACCTGGATGACGCGCCCGCTGACGCTGGCTTCCTTGTAGCCTTCGCGCCGCAGGTAGTCGTAGGTGTATTCGATGGCGTAGCTGTAGTAGTTGGTGTCTATCTGGTAGCC
>Ga0116227_10000541_pt1 | contig 74642 bp, 57 predicted proteins | sample S1TSphgellanicum_FD_89693 | JGI IMG/M metagenome (GOLD analysis project Ga0116227, IMG submission 89693) | Host-associated microbial communities from peat moss isolated from Minnesota, USA - S1T2_Fb - Sphagnum magellanicum MG | ecosystem: Host-associated > Plants > Peat moss > Unclassified...
AAAAAAAAAAAAAAAAACCTGACTCATATGCACATACATAAATGACACTGTACACATACACACACAATCCTCTATACACACATAAATACAAACAATGAGAATACTCATACGTACATACAGATATGTGTACATAAATACAAAGGAAATACATGTAATACTTACATAAGGAAATACTTAATACAAAGGAAATACATGTACATACTTACATAAGGAAATACTTACATACATACATACATGATGACATACGTATAGGAATGAATACAACGGGAATACACATACGTATTTATGTACGTAGATACGGAAGGTGGAACGCAAAAGAAGGAGAAGCGAGGGAAGAAAGAAAGAAACGAAGCGCAGAAGACGAGAGAGAGACGGAGAGACAGAAAAGAGGAGAGAGTATGGGGGGAGGTCACAGGGGAGATGGTGTCTCCGATTTGCCTAAAGTTGCCAGGAGATCCACACGAGCATCGGCAGCACGACCTCAGAGGGATGCTACTGCTGCTGCTGCTGCGGCGGCGGCGGCGGCGGCGGCGGCGGAGGAGGAGGTTGTGGAGGAAGCAGAAGGAGAAACAGAAGCAGGAGGAGGAGGAGGAGGAGAAGGAGGAGGAGGAGGAGGAGGAGTGGGAGCAGGAGGAATGGATATGGTTGTGAGATGGCCTGAAGGTGGAGTTGTAACTGTAGACTGGGTGATGGGTCTGGGTAATGTGCTGGACTACGCCTCCAGGAATCTGCAACCTTCTCAGCTTCCCGATGTCATTCCTGTCTCCGTTGCTGATTCTCTCATTCTTGCGGCTTCCAAGGTTTGTATTTTGGCCTATTGGGTGGGTGGGGGGTTGGGGGGGGGGCTTTTTTTTTAGGGGTTTCTCTCTCTCTCTCTCCCTCTCCTTTTGAGTGCCGTCCATTTGCTTGGAGAAGGAAGGTTCTTGAGCTCGACTATTTCAGGGATTATTTTTGTTGTTGTTGTTGTTGTTTACCATTGCACCCATTTGTTGTTGTGGCGCTGCTGCTGCTGCTGCTGCTGCTGCTGCTGCTGCTGCTGCTGCTGCTGCTGCTACTGCTGCTTCTGTTTTATCTTTTGGGTTGCACTGGTTTGTTGCTGAAATTTTGCTGCAACATGGAGTTGTTGGAATTGTGAATGCTGCTGCTTTTGACTGACTCAACATTTGGGTTTTTTTTAATATGAAACACCCACAATACAGCTTATGCATCGAGAGCCAAATTGCGTGGAGGTGACGGTGGAGGCATCAAGTCGAGTAGTGCTAGTAGGGGATGTACATGGTCAGTTACACGATGTGTTGAATCTGGTGCAACTTGCGGGTCCCCCATCTTCCAACTGCATTTTTGTTTTCAATGGAGATTATGTGGATCGCGGTGCCTGGGGTTTTGAAACCTACATTTATCTCCTTGCTTGGAAGGTTTGTGGCATTTCCTCTTCATATCCTTACCCCCCATTTTTTCCACCAATTTGTGTATCCATCTGCTTTGCTGCTGCTTCCTCTCAAAGTTTCAATCTTTGATGATTTCCGTTGTCACTGGGAGGGTCTTGTTCAATGTAAAAAATTGTTGTTTTGCTTTGTACTTTTTTTTGCATTGTTGTCAAGAGGAACTGCTCTTATTGTTGGAAGAGTTCTTTTAGGTGCTATTGCCACATCGAGTTTTTCTATTGAGGGGGAATCATGAGACCAAGTTCTGCACAAGCACATATGGGTTTGAGCAGGAGGTGATAGCCAAGTACAAAGAATATGGCAAACACATGTACCGTAAGCTCTTGGGTTGTTTTGAAGGCCATCCACTCGCTGCTCGTGTGGCAAACTGTGTGTTCATGGCCCATGGAGGTTTATTCCGACAGATTGAAGTTGAAAGTTCGCAAAAGAAGGGCAAATTTGGAAAGGGCTACAGGTCAAGTTTCTTTATGTTTCTTCCACAAGGGGGACCGACAGGGGAAGGATACACTTGTAAATCATTTGCAACTCTTATTAGCCATAAGAGCTGTAAGAAAGCTTTGATTTTTTGTTTGTTTTTCCTTCTTATATGTTGTTTCTCTGTTCCCATAATTTCAGTTTGTGGTTTTCTTCTTCTTCTTGGTTAAGGTTTCCATGGCTATCTATCTGCAGTTGTGTTATTCTGGATTATTTCATCAAGTTTCCATACAAATTGGTGGTATGGTGATTTTATTTTTTTGTTATTTACATATAGCCAAATACTGTTTTTTTTTCTTTCGGTGCAGGCACTTATTGCGTACTCGGGCTGCAGAAAAGACTTTGAAACTTGGAACTCTAGAAGATTTGGCAAAAGCAAGGCGTGGAGTTTTGGACCCCTCTGGAACTGGGTCCAATGTTATCCCTGGTGATGTATTGTGGTCAGATCCATCACTCAATAATGGACTTTCTCCAAATCAGTTGCGGGGAATTGGGCTCCTGTTTGGTCCAGACTGCACTCAAGAATTTTTGGAGAAACACAAGCTCAAGGTACAGAATCCACAAAACTGTGGCACATCTTGGTCTGTCTGTCAGTTAGTTGGTCAGTAGCCTTTTCCCCAACTGAAAAATGTGAGTGAAATTACTAATCCTGCCAAGAACGACTTCTGTGATTCTTGGACAGATCATTTAGGTGTTGTGGAGATTTGTGTGGCAGTTGATAGTGAGGTCACATGAAGGACCAGATGCGAGGGATAAAAGGTCAGGAATGGAAGACATGGACAAAGGTTATACAATAGACCATGTGGTGAAAGCTGGCAAGCTTATCACCCTTTTCAGTGCACCAGATTATCCACAGTTTCAGGTTTTCTTATTCATTTCCTCGCTCCTCCTAAACATGCCCACACCAAACATGTGTCTAATTCATGCACTCCTTCTAACTGTGTTGGACATTTTGAGTCTTACATCATATGGGATCCCACACAAGGGAGGAAAAGTCTTTTTCACAGTTATTGAATGTCTGAAGGGTGTTGATGAAACAGGCAACTGAAGAACGTTACAACAACAAGGGTGCATACATTGTGCTGGAAGCTCCTGATTTCTCCAAGCCCCAGTTTTTTGAGTTTGATGCTATTAAGCCTCGACCCAAGGCAAAATTCCTAATCCTCCTGCTTCCTGTTTTTCTCATACCCAAATCTTGCCTTATTCTCTGGTCTCTTAGTGTAACAACAGTGTGCTTCTTAATGTCTATTATATCTACTTCAGGGGAGTCATGCTACACTCTTTGTCAGAACCTCCATGGAGGTTCTTCTTATTAGCTCTGGCTTTTTAAGTGGGTATTTGATTCTGAATGAACCCAATGGGTGCATATCTGTGCTTGCCTGCAGGTTTCTCCGTATTATGATTTTGTGAATGTAATTGACTCAGATGAAGAGCTTGAACTAGGATCAGGGTCGGATGATGCTTCTGCCTGCAGTAATAATTAATGCCCATGAGCATAACTCTCTTCTGTATGATAACAGATGCTTTTTTGTCTTCCTGATTTTATCCTCTTGAAAGAGCTCCATAAAAAGTTGGTGGGCTTTTCTGTCTCAACAAATCTGGTCGACTATTTACCAAAGTGCAATGAATAAAAATAGCAACTGTTTTGGGGCCTGGTTCAAGGTCTCTCTGCCCATATGATTTTAGGCTTACTACACCAAGTCTCTAATTTTTATCCTTTCTCCCTCAGTATGCTATCTTCTTACTACACCAAGTCTCTAATTTTTATCCTTTCTCCCTCAGTATGCTATCTTTTTTGATTAGCTATATTTCCTTAATGCTAGCCAACATCATGATATATGGATGCCTCAGGAAATGGAAGAAACTCATGATGCAGATTCTGTATAATGGGCTGATTATGAAATAAACATCTATACCCACTGTCAGAAGCTGATGAAGTCAGTGGGTATATAGTCTGTCACAGCAGTTTATTACTTTGTCGTGCAGAAGGTGATGGTTTGAGACTTTGTGAACAACAGTCATAGGGTTATGACTACTGATTGTCTTGCTACCTTCAAAATTGTTGTTGTGGAGTTGTCTGCAATTTCACCTGCGTACAATCTTTTGTCTGCAATTTAACATATGTATACAAGACTCTTCACCTGTGAAACACAACACAGGAAAAATATCTGATAAAAAGCATTTGGCTTGAGTTCTTTGGGGATGGGGAAGGGAAGTAGGTACTGTACTTGCTGCATCAAGAGTATACATTCTGAAACTTTTTAGGGTAGCCATGAAATGTATGAGGAATATACCCTGAAGTCTTATGGTCCTCAACCTGGGTTTGTCTGATGATAGTTTGTCAGCACATATTCTTGACATTTGCAACCACTTAAGCATGAATAACATGATGTGTTTGTGTATGATAATGTTTCTTAAAAGAGATGTACCATCTCTGGGGACATGAACACGATTACCCACTCATCTCTAACTCACAGATGCAGGCTATCCAAGCTATTTGGTCAGTGTTTCACACACAACACAGACCAGCACCCTAGGCATCAATAATACCATCAATCAACACCACATATAGCCAAGAGCCAGAAATGACCCAGGTTCTTCAAACTGACATAATACTTTTGCTACATTTAGCTTGATGTCTGTCGACAAGGTTCATACCCAAGAAAAGCTTTTTACATCTTACTCTCTTTCAGAGTCCAAAGACCACCAAGTTTTACTCATTTGGTTCTTTGGGAGGGAATTTTCATTTGGTTCTCTAGAGAATTCCAAATGAACAACACATTCAAAACTCCTACAAGCCAGCACTCCTGAACATGTAAAAAAATTAACTTGAAAACTTCAACTTGAACCCTATACCTTTTACTTTCATGATGCACACATGTAAAGTCACAGGATATTTTAGGTAAGCATCCTGAATCATAATTGTACAAAGAGCCCAATCCTTGACTAAGCCCAAAGACAAGCACAGGCCCAGCTTGACCGAAAAATTGGTGTGCAGTGTGCAGACATTACAGACAGGTTCCTTTGTCATACATCAGGCTTTATCAATGCCAATTAATGATGTGAAATTCAATGTAAATTGTGTAAAGAACAAAAGGGACTGTTCCTGCTATGGCTCACAAAAGCCCTTCTAGATAATATGAATTTTAAAACTATGAATTAGACACAGAGCTAGGCAAAATAAGTACCTTTTATATTACTTCAATTGCTTGATCAAGAGACCAACTAAGAGACCAAAGAAAAGGGTGAATAAAAGAGAGAGCAAGAGCTGCCTATGCCATTCTGTTTTGAATTTGGCGATGAACATGGACCAGAAACTCCACATATGAATACCCCAACGCTGATTTGTCTTCCACCAAATACGAAAAAAACAGAAGCTCTACACATACATAAAGCAACCATCATAGTTTCACTCAGATTATCTTGGACATAAGCAAAGAACAAAGCATTTAGCCACATATAGGAATGAGAATGTATTGTGAAGGTACCCAACAAATGCCAGTAAATAAAAGGATGTTTTACCTGAAGGATCTCCTCTCTTCAACAATCGCAACCTGTATTCAAAAACCCATTCCACAAATGTTTTGTCACCAAAAGGTAAAACATGAAGGCAGAGTGCACAGCAACCTCAACTGGGCTTACTACCCCAAACAATTTTCAGTTGCATTGACTTACAAGAAGATGACAAATTGCAGAGAATCATCACATGAGTGTCAAGACAGGACACACTACATTGTCCTATGCCAAACGATCCCATGAATATCTCAGCAGTTCACAGTGGCCTCAATATGTTATACACAGGGTTAGTACATCCTCAGATCTGTGTGAGACAGTTGAGGTTATAGACAATTCGGTATCACTGCAACTGATCCTAGCCTGTACAAACTTTTGGTAAGGGAACTGTTGTCAGTCTTCAGCCCTCAATCAGCTCCAATAGGACTAGACCTGTATAAGGATGCTGTGGTAGCTTGTGTATCTGTCACACCATATAGAATATATGCTAGTGCTGCAAATGAGATGAAATCAAGCTCCAGAAAACAAAAGTCATCCCCCCACTCACAAATGTCCATTGAAATCACTACATGTTGACAGAGAAGAAGTTACCGTAGGTAGGAACACCGTTGACGCCGAATTTCATTGACTACTTCATTCAGCCTCCTTGACAAGTCATTGTTGTACTCTTGCAGAAAAAACTGTATCCATACCATGAGGTAACAAAAAATCCCACTGAAAAGTAAAATCCTCTGTACAACTTCTGTTTGCTGACCTCTAGCAGAGGTTGATGGAATATGTTGCAGTTCTAAAATTTCAAAATTTCACAGGGAACAAAGGACAACTAGGGAGAAATTTTCACCTGTCCAGAAACCATCTCTTCAGCAGATTGAACTCCAAATAGTTGGTGGACAATGTCTGGAGAGGCTTGCGTGCCCACATACAAGAAGCCATCCTCTCCATTCTCCAACAAGAAAATGCCATCCTGGTCCAAATTTTCACTAGACAATGGCACAACTTTTGGCAGTATTGCTCCCCCCAATTCCTCCTGGGAACACCATACATGTCAAAGCCTTGTTAGAGGGTACACAAGACAAGCTCTGGCTTGTCTTTCTCACAGAAAAGTCATTCACCCAGGGGAAAGGAATGAAACAGATTATAACAAAAAGAATCTTGTGACAGAGCAAAAACTGACATCAATCGGCATGCATATACAAGAAAGTTTGGCAGCTATGTCAAGACAACATAATGAAGGTTACTTTAGTGATGTTGAGAAATGATTGACTGAATCTTCTAAGGAATCTAATGGAGGAGAGTACTACCTTGGATGGAAGGTTATGAAGAGCAAACATCCGGGGGTAGACAAGTGGAATTGCAAGAGAAGCTGAAAGTGATGCAACTCGGTTGAGCCAGTAAGACCGTTCATCAACACGCACTTCTGATCGCAATCCTACACTTTTTATCAGTGCTGCAATATCACAAATCAAAACAGTTAAAAAAGAAGAACTTGTTCCACAGATATGTCAATCTCAAAGAAACACAAATTGGACAGCAGATTGTCCAAGCACTTTCTGGTTCTTGTCAAATTCAGACCAGAAGATTCTGTATTGGACCTGTAGAAACTTAGTAAGTAGCAGCTCAAAAACCCATTGTCGCGGATCATGGTGACTATCAAAGAAGCTAAAAAGCAGTGTGGGAGCATAGTATGTATACCCATAGTGTAAAGAGGCAGTAGCTTCAACGCTTCAGGGAGGATGAGCTGGCCAGAGGACGATGCCGTAGCACAAAATTTACGATATGTGTACAGTATTGTCACACACTGGCCTACTATACGATCCCTGACTTGGACCACTGGTGTTGCCAGCACATCTTGGGCAGCTATGTATCCACAAAATTCATCCCACATGGCACACAAGATTCAGATCACAAGAACAATTGAAGCAATGACATATGGACCCCAACATGGTTGCATGCACATGTGGATGTTGTCCCAACAGGTGACAACCAGGAAACAATTAAAACTAGAGATGATAAAAAGCATGGAGTACATGTCCATACCATTCTTTAACAGGTAGGTGAACTGAGTGTCCAGGTCCGCCCCTCGGAAAAGATTGCTGAGCGCAGTTGTGCAAGAAAGAGAAAGGGTGTTTATACGAATTCGTCTTTGTCCATTCATGGTTGTATACAAGAGTGCACTCTGTGCAGAGGAAAAAGCAACAAATGCAATGATTTCAGTCTAGAAATTATCATTTCGAAAGAAATAGGTTGACAACCATGAGGCTGATACAACAGGTAAAAACAAAAGCTGTTGCATATTCCCAGGAGTTCTAGACTGACTGGAGTTTCCTCTGTGTCATCATCAAGCTGATCAGTGTAGTAAAATATGCCAACAAAAGAAACAATACCATAGACTGCAGACCTATCCAATCTGATGACCTTCACAGGAATAGAATAAATTTGAGTCTAACCTGGAAACTGCATTCCAATCCATCCTGGAACTTATCATCATGCTTGAATGTCACCATGATTGTCTTGTCACAGTCAATCTGCAAATCATCAATCAGGATCAGGAACCCCCTTTACTCATATCCTGATCTGTCAACAAATCTGACAGCAGGTCACCTACATCAATGATAGACAACACCCAAACTCACCGCGGGTAGCTCAACTTCGGTAGGATTACGTTTCCAGAAGTTGCCATAATACTCCTGCAGTTGCAATCCCTGCTTGCATCACAGAACAGTGACAATTCTGTATTAAGATACAATGACAGTTACAAGGTGAACCCAGCAGCCTAGAGACTGTTTCTATCTGCTGGAGTTGCATGGAATTATGTCACAAGATAAGAAAACAAGGCAGAAGGAAGAATCGAGGAAAGGACAATGCAAATCATTCACAGAATGAGAACAAACAACTTCTGACTACACTAGAAAACAGCAGGAGTAAACAAAAGAAGCAGAAAGGGGCTTGCCTTACTGCAGCGCACACGCATAATAGCTTCTAACCCCTGTGGTCGAGTCAAATTCCATCGCAAGTCGTTGTACAGCTTTGCAGAATCCACACTTGATTGGAAACCATGGTAAAAGTATATCTGATTGCAAAATCCATGAGCTGTAAGTGGGACACTCTGCTTTAGCATTTGGGTACCAGGGAAAAAAAAAAGACTTATTTGAAAAACTAGAGCAAAAGATACTGGCACCCAATTTCAATTCCAATACCAATTGTCAATGGTCCACAGGACTCATAAAATGACACAAATGATCACAATATGGTCAGACTCAAATCAAGGTCATAAACCAGAGCAGAAAATGAAAATGCGAAGTGGAAAGATAGTATGGCATACAAACCTGGCCTCCAGTTGTCCTTGGCACAACTGACAACGATGCAATGTCCAAATAGTTTTGGGATGTCAAAAACAAGTCTGCACAAACCTGCACTTGGCATAGACAAAATACCCATTATATAAAAAAGACAAAAGATAACATCTCCCTACTGACTGCATTCTTCACAACACTGTCATCAACTTGTGTAAGCTGAAGTGGAACTCACTAACTAAAGAACTCTTTGCTGTTGAAAGCTCATTTAGTTGACTTGCTTGACCTGAACACCCTACAGTTTGCATGAAACATGTGAAGATAAAGAGAAGAAGAAGCTACCTGAGACTCTGAAAACTCAATTGCCATTGTCTTCAATGTCTTATCTGCAGGCTGGATCAGCTTTTGTGCCTCCTGTGTCAGGCAACCCATAGAAGAAGCTGTATCAGTCACAACCTTGTTTGTTTTCTAATTTGTCAGTCCTAGGCAAGCCAAACTGAAAAGGACAAGAATGGATGGGTTCATAACCTTGTGAGTGTCACTCACAAAGTATCAGAGCATCACTTCATTGTGCATGACTGACTCCATTACTGAATCATCACTGCATTCCAAGACCATGACCTTTTCTTTTGCTCTAGATGATATAGGGATGGTGAATACTCTCACCTTATCTCCAGTCTTGCCTTCTGCTTCCCTTGCTGTCAGTGCACCAAGTCCCACTGATGGTAAAACTGCAAGGGCCCAAGCAATGCAAATAAATTATCATTTGCAAGAAGTTACAATACCCACAAGGTCTAAAATTGTTTAGCCAGCAGGAACATGCCTTTGACACAGTCTAATGAAAGCAAACTGGCATGAAAACAATTTGGACATGGTTTATGCAGTAACAAATGCATAAGATGAGATTGATGAACCTGTTTGAAAAACCAAGAGCTTCCCTCCAGTTGACTTCATAGCTAAATGTGCACCCTGCAAGGGCACATGGGACACCCAAGAGGTCACCACTCAGAGAATCATTGCAATTGACAAACAATCCTCACAATATGTTTGCATGATGGATCTATCAGATGGATGACCTTGATTGTGATTTACCTTGACAGCAGCACCAAATGCAGATTCTTGAATCCTATTGTTCTGAAACATGCTGGGAATGGTTTCCAGTAATTGCTCAAGATGCTCATGGCCCTGAACAGCACAAAATTTTCAAAATCCATCAGTTGACCCATATATATCTTCATTTAGTGCACTGCTCAGTAAAGCTCAATCTAAAATAAGGAGGCAATTGTCCTGTGGCACATCTGCATAGGTTGATCTAGCAGCACTGTTCCCCACTGTGTTTGCGGCCTCTCTAATGCAGACAAGAAAATAGAAAATACGCACCTCAGAGAGTGGAACAATCAGATGATTTTGAAGGGGAGTGTACACATCTTGTATATCTGGAACCACTAGCATGGATGGCTGCAGATTGGGGAACACAGATAGAGATTATTGTCAGAGAAATGAGACAGAAAAGAGCTCCACAAGAATGACTGGAGATAGATCCTTGAGGCTGATTTGAGTATCCATTCAAAAGTGTAAAGAACAGCAGGAAAGACAGAGAAGATTCCATGATGGGTGCCCACAGGTAAAATTCACAGCCCAACTACAAAAGCCCTGTATATATGCAGATCTATTCAGGAGGGACCCAAGTTAGAAGACCAAAAGGTAATCAGTACATCTACAAGTATGCTTGGTGCACACATTCAAATCATGTGAATTTACATCACAGGAGGTGAAGGAGCAAAACATCATGAGTCATAACCAGCACACAGCTGAGAGCAACTTGACAGAAAGAGAAAGCAAAGACCAATCAGTAGGAAAAAAGGGTCTGAGAGGTGCATTGAGTGCTAGAGAACAAACTGTCTGCAAATGCTTGTTGAGGTTGTAGAAGTGAATAGTGGAGTCAAATGTTGCGATGCCAACCCGTGTCTGAGGATTCTCCTGTCCAACAAAAAGAAAAGCAAAGAATAGTTTCAGGGGCAGCTGTCAGCAACATGGCAAGCTACAGCTAAAGAAACAACTGTTGTCACAATATGACAGACAAAGGGAGAAGATGAATGAAGCTCAAGTGATCTTCAGAAAAGATATCCACTTACAAGACTACATACAAAATTATTGAGAGAACTCCAAATGCTGAAAGTCCAAAGCAAAATTCTGTTTAGCACTAAACCAAAATTTGGAATCGAATAAAATTGGGAAAATCCATGAGAAAACTAGCAACACTAGTGAGAGGCCGCACTGTGAGGTCTGCCAGTGCACGATTGACAGCACTGCAAGCTGCAGCAACAGCCCCGGTTGAAACAGCTGCCATTGATACATCAATCAAGAAGAAAAACACTGGTGGCATTGGAGGACGGACCTGCATTTTTTGCCACAAAATGAAAAAATCAGTGTATGCATATAAGGTGAATACAAGACCCTGAGATTTGGAAATCCTCAACAAACATACCAGGACATTGAAAATGGTTTATGCACCCACTTGATATTCCTTTGGGGCCACAAACTCAACAGTGCCTCTTGACAGCTCTGGTCTCGAGTCCACATCACGTCTTCTCCCATCAGGTCCTAAGTTGCACTGATAAGCTGGTGGTGTCTCACTAGTGTGGCCTGGTTGAGAAGCAAGGGTAGGAAAGAATACATAAAACATCCATCAGCAAAACATCTATCACAAGGAACAACTGTTCAACTCAAGCAACATATGCGGCACTATAAAAGTCAAGCATCTAAGCCTAATGCATAGAGAGATGTCTGCATAGAGGCTAATGGTTGGCATCTCCGGAGCATATATCCTTTAATCAAACCATGCCCTTCAAGCCAATGAAAGAGAAAGGTTAATTTGTTAAGGTTAACATGTCTCCTCCTCCTGCTCAACAATCCCAAGGAGGATGCCATAGGAGAGACCTCTTACCACACAAGTTGCAAATGAAGCGATGACCCTGGTCAATGAATTTCATGAATGGGTTGATATAGCCTCTGCATTGAGGTGCTGCACAACGAACAGGACCACTGTCGCCAAAATCTACTACCTGCCAGCACCCATTCCATCACCACATCCAAATGCCAGAATCCCACAGAAAGTGACCAATGTGCCCACTGCTTCATAACTGTGGTCAATTGGTGCTCCAAGCTATGGATGCCCCAAACAGTACATCCTTACATCATTTGATTGAATTCCTTTGCATCCTCATCCTCCAAGCAAAAACAACTAACAAGGTACTACACCATTATGATCCTTTGGTACTGTCTACAACATAAGTGAAACTAAACTGTTACATTGGCTCCTTTTGCTGCACTTTAGACACACATTCTTTCTATTCTTTTGAAGTGGTTTGTATGTCCATTCCAGTGCAAGACCCACAAGGTATTATGGAGATGTGTAAGAAGTAATAATAAAAGGTAGTAGAAAAATGCAGAAATACTTTTACCTGTATTAGCTCCTCAGCAGGATCTAGAGCCAGGGGTTGAACCATGAGTGCCAAAGGCATTCCTGATGTGCTCAGTAAATCACCTGAGCAGGGGATCTGTACAAAAAATTCTCAGTCAAAATACTGAAGTTTGAAACCAAAAAACTCATGACCAAAACAGTCATCAACCTTACACAATCACCACAAAGCTTATTAGTGACTAGATGGGACAGGCCTGTCCCACGTACCATGTTCAATGTGCATCGCATCATCCTCGGACTGCAGTTCCCTGTATCTCTAACAATGAAGGTACTGGTAGCAGACTGCAAAACCAACATACCAAGCATTTGAGGAACATGGTTCAATGCTAGAAACACCTTTCTCACAATAAAAAACTTCCCAGAGATCTGTGTAGAAGAAAAAAATTGAGTGACTAATGTACCGGAGGCACATTGCTTTGGTTCTCAACACGAGTCACATAAGTGACAGATGTCACTGTTGGCTGAGGCCGAGGAATCTGATTTGGGTCAATGCGTGAATTTGCAGATCCTGGTTGATTCCCTGCTGGGGAGCCTGGCTGTGACATTCCTTGGATCCCAGGAGCTGCATTTCCTGGGACATGAGGCTGGCCACTGGGATGCATTTGCTGAGGAGGATCTCCTGGAATAGGTGGCATAGACGCCTGGTAAAAAACAGGGATTAACTCACACTCAGCTGAGAACAACTTAACAATGACACCAAAAAAAACCATCACTTTCTTACTTGATATTCTACCAGATGACACTATAGAAGAATAGGTTAAGCAAAAAAAGAAACTACTAAGTAAAGACTTTGCTGGCCATGGACAACACCATGCAACAGAAAAAGAGGAGGTTGAGGAACAGAAATATGGTAGGGAAAACTGATAAACGCTGATACCCCTTTCTGCCCCTGAAACCACTGAGGCATTCATGTCTCCAGAGACAGAAATCAAAAGAGAGAGAGAGAGAGAGAGAGAGGGCTTTTCAGAGTCTTTTCAAAGAGAAAGAGAGTTGGATGCCAAAAGCTGAGAGATGGATATCAGAGTTCCACAACAAAGAACAAAGTAGAAAAGAACTCACAGTAGGAGGTGGCCCATTGTAGGCATCTGGATACACACGCCTCTGTGCAGGCTGCCACATGGGTGGAGCTGGGTAATTAGGGGTACTGGAAGGCTGACTTGGTGCTGAGAAGCTTGGAGGAGGAAGGGGGTCACTTAAGGATCCTGAACTTTTCTGTTCTCCAACTGACATACCTCCCAAGTGTTGGGCTAGTGAAGGCACTTGTGAAGGTGATTGTTGCATATAAGGAGATGATCCCTGGTTTGCAATTTGGTTAGGGACCTGGGAGTGTGGGGGACCAGTTACTGGTCTAAATGATTGGGAGAACGGGCTTGAGAATGACCCTGAGCTAGGTCCTTGGATGGGTGGTCCTTGAGGAGGAGTGCCGTGTGGTGGAGGAGGGCCTTGTGAATAAGGTCTGCTTGCTGTGGGGGGACTTGGTGCTGGCCTTGACGGATGAAACATTGGTGATGAGAATTGAGGCTGAGAGAACGCTGGTGCACCAGCTGGATCACTGGCAGGGGGGGCATATAAACCAGGGCCTGCACTAGGCAGTGCTCCATGAGAACCTGCATAAGACAAGTACTGGTCAACCTGGGAAGAATTGAGAGATGACTGAATAACAACAATAGGGATATTTCAGATCTGACAACATAACAGCAAGCATGGAAAAGACAAAACCCAACCCTAAAGAAAAGAGAAAACAAGACCGAAATCAAAACTGAGGAGCAGCAGTGTGGATGACAGAAGCAACAGACATATGCATGTTCAGGGACCTTCAATGCTCCTGAGGTTATAAACAGCAAAGAACAACAATGTAGCCATGAAGTTCCAAAACCAAATTCCTAGATTAATGGAACTGAGGATGGCTTTTTGTCTTCGTGTTTCTGTGCTTACCCATAGAACACTGGATCTTTGAACTCTCGTAGTAGCAAGAACATCTTAATTAATCACCAAAATTTCACCTTAGGGTTTCAAGTTCTTGCATTTGAATTCTTCAAACTCATAACTTGCAAAGAACAATACCACTCCACAGAACCCCAGAAAGGAAAAGAAAGAGCTATAAGAACCCAAGTTGGAAATTGATCCAAAATCAGTGAGACGATTAAAACTCCTTGAGCCAAAACTGGCAATTCTCATCCATCAGAACTACTTGAGTGGGCTAAAAATTGTCTGATAGCCAAGTTTCTCACATTAGATATCTCAAGAATTTCTTCATTGTCAGATAAGAAGAGAATGAATGAACATCTGAAGAAAGGACCATTGCAGAAGAAAGGAAATTCAATGCAGGAAAGGACACTATCATCATAAGCAGATTTGTTCCATCACTCTGTCATTCTGATTTGTGAGCTTGCATCTGTCAGCAGGAGGAATGCAATATCCCATCCCAAAATGGTCATTGTTGGAGTGATGATAGGCAGGGTCTGATCCCTGGGGTCTCAAGCAGCAGTAGTACAGAGCCACAAAAGTACACACATCATGAGAGAGACTGCAGCAGATTACTAACCTGGAGGAGGGCCCGATGGTCCTCGTACCATGTTTGATGTGGGTGGAGGTCTGAATGCTGTGCCAGCAGGTGGGCCATAGTTTCGTCCTGAACTTGGAGGAACTGCATTAGAAGAAGTAGGAGGAAGAGGAGGAGGTCCAGAAGGAGGAGGTCCAGGAGGAGGAGGTCCAGGTGGTCTGAAGTTTGAATTCCCTGCTGCTGCTCCACTTGAAGGCTGGACCCCAGATCCAGAAAATTGAGAAGCAGCTCCAGAGAACTGAGGAGGAGGAGGAGCTGCTACAGGGCCTTGAAAAGGTGGTCCTCTAAACCGAGGAGATCCAGCAAATTGCTGAGGTGGTCCTCCTCTTGCACTACTTCCAGGTGGATATTGCATTCCCTGTTGATAGGGTTGCTGTTGCATAGGAGGAGGGGGAGGGGCATAATAAGATGTTTGAGATCCAGCAGGGGATGATGACCACTCCCCCTCTCTCCCCATGCCTGTGACAAGTGAAGGGAAAGTGTCTCCAAGGCTGGCTACTCAACCCCAATGTGCTTTCTAGCTAAAATGTGCTACTTCTCCAGCTGCTGCTGCTGCAGATGATGATCATGACACACAGGGGTATGAAAAACATTCACCCATTAGAGATCTGAAGCTCTTTTTTGCCAGACCGAAATCCGTTTCACCGCTGGGTACTTGTTGCCACTGGAAGAGAAAAACACCCGCCCGGGATCTGGATCCTCGTTAAGAAAAAACGAGCGAAAGAAAAACAGGAATACAGACTGAGAAGACCCACAAAAAACGGATACAACGACGACGACGACAACACGAAGAAGAAAAAGAAGACACGAAGAGAAAAGCTCAGCGATAGACGAAGAAGAAGAAGAAGAAGAAGCAACAGGAGCGAACTAAGGCAATAAGAAACCAGAAAAAAAGGAGAGCACAGATCCTCAGAAAATACCCGATCTGTTTTGAATCAAGGTGCAGCAAGACGAACCACCAACTGCAACATTCCGCGACCCGGTTGAAGATCTCGCGTCGAGATGGAACAGGATCGAAATTGATGCCGGAGAAGAAATGAAAGGAAAAAGCAAGATCGGGAGTTTTTCCGCGACGACGCTCTGCGCACGGGGAGACGACAAAACCAAACCAAACCAAACCAAAAGCGACGACGGCGTTTTAGGGTTTTGCTTACGGGTACCTGGGTGGTGGTGGTGGTGGTACCCGCCCGTCCAGTTAGAGAACCCCCGGTTCCAGTTCGCAAGAACCGGACCCGAACTAATGAGTTCTATTTATGCGTGGAATCAAAAATCGAGAAAATTTCAATTTATTTTTTCAAAACCAAAACTTAGGGGGGGGTTCTTTCAACCAAAAAAATTAAAAAAATAAAAAAATAAAAAAAAATAGAGAATTGGCCAACATTGGTATACACCATTTTGATTTTGGTCAAGGTGAAAATTCTAATTTTTGCAACCCAAACCACAATTAAATTTAAAAAAAAAAAGGTTATTTAATCACTAGGTATCTACACCAAGTGTCAAATTAACAAGAACTTTGGGTTTAATTATCTAAATTATGATGTCCTCTAGAAATGTATTTAGACTTAAAGAGTTTTTAATTGTGCATTTAATTATTTGAATTTTTTTTGAAAAAGTTTAGAATTAACAATTAATCATTTGAAAGTTGAAAATTTAAAAAAAAATAAAATTATTGAAAATATCAAATGATGCAACAATAAATATTAATAATGTTTTGTCTCAAATCGTATCCCAACCATTAAGTTAGAAAAAAATTGAGAATTGAGAATTTAATCCAAAATCAATTAAATACATATTTTTATTTTAATATTGTGAATAAAATTTTGTAGCTTTTTCAACACAATGCTCTTGCAACTTCATCATTACGAACATCGGCACTTGGGTTACATTTTTTTTATCACTAAAAAAAAATTACATATTTTTGTTATATATATATATATTTTATTCATTATATTAATGAATAAAACATATGTAACAAAAAAATTTATCACTGAAATGATTAGAAAATATTTGAAAATGACATATTTTTGAAATTTTTATAATGCAAATCTAATATAATAATATCTTTAAAATTAAATAATAAAAAAATATAGATTTAAAAAAGAAGTTCTAACACATTTTACTTGGTTAGTTTAAAACTTATTCATTACATATATTTTTTACAATAATTTTTTTGAAATTTGGTATGCAACTTATTGTAAACTTAATGAGATGCAAGATGGTTTTATAATAATACTTGAAAAGGATTTTAATGTTTTTCTTACCATTTATATTGAAAAAAAATTTGTAGTGTTATAAGATTTTTTTAAAACCTATTTTTGCATGCTTGTTCCATAAATAAAAAGTTGAATTAAATGATACATGCAATCATTAAAAAAACCATATGCAATAACCTATGTAGAGGTTATTATATTAGGTGCAAGCCCATTTTGTCTTAACCTTTTAGACATAAAATTGACCTTTTCAAAATTTTCAATTTTTTAATTTATAAGATTTAAAAAACTCAAGGTTAATAGATAGATTAAAAAGGGTTTTGTATGAAATTAAAAATTATTGTTAAATTATTGTTAAAATATACAATTTTTTCAAAATTCTCATGAATTGAAAATAAAAAATGAAACATGAAACTCAAAATGATTAGACATCAAATATTTTGATAAATCAAGTTCCTTCTGGATTCAAGAATATTTGAACATGTTTTTTAAGTTTCAAACTATGAAATATTATAGTTATTTCCATTAACATCTGATGGTTTTTGTGTGGGATGTTCATTTGGATATTCATCTTGATGTTTAAGAATTTAGCGTAATAATATTGATTATAACAATTGGCACTTTGAATACAAGGCAATAAGTAAGCCCCCAATTATGTGTTCCTTCCATTAAAATATGTGGAAAATGGTGGTTCAAACAAATGTAAAAATAAATTTTTTATTTAGCCAATGTGGTGATGCATCGTGCACCCAATAGGTTTTGTTTACAATTTTACGTCCATTTGGGACTAGAGAGTCCATTAGACGAAAGGTAGATCATGGAGGACAGATTGTCCTCTAGTATTGGCAACATGCCACAAATTTTGCCAGGGCAACTATGATCATAGTCTCCATGAGTTCAGCAAGAGTGTTCGTGTGGGTGAGAGGTAAGGTAGAACAAAAACGTTCCCTAACTTTCTGTGTATTTGAATACATAAGGAGCAAGTGCTCTTCATCCTCTACCTTCCCCAAGTTGCAACCTTGACAAAACTTCTTTGCGTATGGCACGTTCTTCCACACACTGAGCACTGCCTCAAGCTGCGTGTTGCCACATCGAAACCGGGCCAAAACTTTCCGCAGTTGGACACACTTGATGTCACACAAGTATCTTTCGCTTTCGTACGACATACCCTTGAAGCACAAGTATCTTATTTGCACGTTGGTCCCAATCTCGCGGTTGGTAAAAAACTTTTCAATGAAAGCCAATCACATATCATCCTTCACCCTTTTTACATTCAACATTGTGTGGGGAAAACCTGGAGGGGGTGGGGTCCCAACCTCTTGGTTGATCGGGCCTTTCGTCGTAGATCTACCACCAACTATCTACACTAACCTTGCTAGATAGGTCGGATGTATGTGCGTTGACTAAGGAATTGTTCCCAACAGTAGTTTAGTAATCCCTGCCTGGAGCGCACGGGTCATTGCAAGTTGAAGTCTCATTTCCAGCAGTGATTGAACCGGAGGCAGAAAACCTGCCACCTCTTGGGGCTGATTCTGGAGTAGCCATTTTTTCACAGATCCAACCCAACATTTATTTCCTGCAACAAGTATAGCGAGCTAGGCTTCCCATGCCTTTCCTAAGATGCGGTTTTTAGTGACCATGCTCACATGATTATAGTATAGCAATGCTTGTCCCCATGCAAAGTGTTCAAAGGGGAATTTGTTAAATTCTACCAGCACGATGGATGTGCTGGTTGTTTTTCGCACCTTGAGTCGGGACTTGAGGAACCCTCGGTACACTACTTCAATAGTTTTTATTTTCTTGGAGTCCACCCAAATCTCATAGGCGTAACTTACTATGGAATGCACCAACGTGTTGAAAAGGTCACAACGTAACTTAACGTCCATATTACGTAGTTTTGCACCGCGGTGTTTTAGTGCGAATAACAAGCGCTTATTGGCAGTTGCTAGATGTTCCACTGCATTATCCAGGTTCGGGGTGGTATTGAATAAAATCCCCAAATAATTGAAGGTTTGCACACTCTCAATAATGTCACCTTTAAACATAAACTTTTGGCATGGGTCAACATAATTAAACACCATGACTTTTGTTTTTTTCACATTCACTGTAAGTCCACATTCAGCATAGAATTGTTGGAGTGCGTCGAATTGTTGTTATAGTCCCACTTCTGACTCTGATGTTAAAGCAAGGTCATCTGCAAAAAACAACAACCATACATGCACATCTGCTAAGGTTGGTGCATCGCATTTTTTGCTATTTAAACGCCCCTCTAGGGCATCTAAATATAGCCCAAACAATAGGGGGCTGAGAGGACAACCTTGTTTCACACCTTACTGACATTTGAAGTTGGAGGTGACACCTTCGTTTGGGTGGTTGATGCATACGGTATCCTTGGCATGCATCGCCTGTACGCATTGTAAGAAGGGTCCCTTCACCCCAAGGCCAGTCAACACCTGCCACAACACTTCACATGGCATAGATTCGAATGCCTTCTTTAAGTCCACAAAGCAACAATAGAGTGGCTTCTTTTTTGCCTTGCTCTATTCTATCAAAGTTCACAATATGAAGAGTTGGTTAGTAGTGCGGTAATCTTTGCAAAACCCAGTTTGACCCTTGGCGTGCAGTCCATGTTGTTCAGCCCATTCACTCAGCCTTTTGTCAAGGATCATAGCGAACAACTTTGTTAGGATAGGCCCAAATGTTATCCCCTTATAGTTGTCAAATTTAGAGGCATCGCCCCCTTTAAAGAGCACGTGGACCACCCCAGTGGAAAGGGCTTCTGGAAAGCCTTCTCTTAGAAAACAATTGAATGCTGTCAATAGTGGCATGTGTAGCAATTCTCCTACATCCAAAATGAATTCAACTTTTATACCATCCAAACCGGCAGCCTTGTTCCTTTGTAATTTTTTCAACGCCTGAAGCAGTTCAACAAGTGTGATATCTGCGTTCAGGGTGTGGCTAGGTGGAGATTTGGTCACCTGAGCTGAATGATGAGTCCATAACCATATGGGTGGTGAAGACTGGCCAACTAGCATGCGAAAGCCTTCCAAAAGCGTAGGTGCATCGATTTTGTCCATAACGAATGCCCTTGGCCGGTACTTTTTCCAGAACAAAGGCACATCGACCTTAGCAAGCGCACACATATGTTGAGCTTTTGCAGTTTCCCAAAAAAATCTTTTTCTTTTTAATAAATTTTTGAGTTTACTTTTCTGATGTTTAACGGCATGTGAGTCGAGGTTGACTTTCATCAAGAGCCTTAGTTCATGTTTTGCTATACGACAGTTAATGTCAAACCAGGGTTTATGGTAGTGTTTCTTTCTACAGCTCCCTCCCGAAGGCTTGTTGCTAAAAATAGACTTTGCTGCAGCACCCACGCATTGCTATAGTAGGTTAGTTAATTCGTCTGCCCCCAGATGCCCAATCAAGTCAACAACCCACAAGTTTCCAAGATTTGCTGTTAGGGCAAGCTAGTACTCTTCAACTTTTGATTTATCATAGTTAAACCTAGGTAAGAAGAATTTTTTTGTTACCATCGTATGTTGCGGTTCAACAAAGCTACAATCGATGTTCAATCGTAGGCGCAATGGCTTGTGGTTAAAGTCGCCCCCCATCGCGCGATAATGGGTGTCATTTATTATCACCTCGAGGTGTGTAGCAGCTTGCCAAACTGCAGGTGAGCCAAAAATATAATCGATAGTGTTGCGCCCCCCATTTGCCAAACAAGTGAACTCCCCTGATTGGTCACCAGATGTCCGGCCATTGAGGATGAACAACCTAACGTCACAGCATAGGTCCAGGAGCTTGTGGCCCCAATTGCCAACACTAGCATCACGGTTTTGTCACGTAGCCACAACGCTTGGTTGCTGAGTCTCAATGGGCTCAAGTGCTTATAATAGTTCACAAAGGTCGTTAATGTCAATGATATCTGGTAATGTTATAGTACGCACATTAAAATCCCCTCCTAATAGTACTATGCCCCCTAGAGTTTGAACTTCAGTTATATCTGTTACCGGGTTTTGGAATAGGGATTCATTCTTGTGTTTGGAGCCAATAGGGGCAACGTACACCACGCAAACAAACAAGTTAGGGGCAACACCCTTGTTGACTTGTAGCCATAGATAAGAATCATGGCTTCCTTCCTTCCATTATGACAGGTTTGGCCTAAGGTGGTTACGAAAGTAAGCAACAATCCCCATGCTATGTTTTGTTGCTTTTGTATTTCCCAGCTGGACTGCGTGCTACTGCAAATGAGTCAAACCCTTCAACATGTGGCAAATGTTGGTTTGGGAAGTGCCAAGTTTCAGTTAATAAGACAAAGTCAGCACCCTGAAACAACTTTAGTATTTCCACCCCTGTTTCTAGTTTATTTACACCACCCCTGTGCATGTTCCATAATACCATGCATAGGTCTTTTTGGGTTCAAGGGTTTTTTTTGTTTTGGAGAGAGTTTGTGAGGGGTGGGGTGGATTTTTTGGGTTTTTTTTCTATTCACAATGTGCCCACCAAGTTCCCATCAAGTTTTCAAAAGGTTTCCCAAGATGTTCCCAATAGCACCACAATTTTATCCCATTTGTTTTGCCCAAAGTTATTTTCTTTTCACCTTATATGTGGGTCAACCTTAACACTAAGTCTCATTTGGATGTTGAGACATGTTGGGTCGAGCAAACAACAAAACAAACATTTGACCACCCAAAAAACTTTGTCATGTCACGTTTAAAATGACATCAATATATATATAAATGGATTGTAATAAAAATTTATAATTAATTTGAAGTTCATTTCACATAAATGTTTTTGAGTGATAGTTGATAATGTTGAAATCTTTTGCAATTAGTTCCAAAAACACAAGTGTAGTAGCAACAATTAAAAAATTTGGCACAAATGTGAAACTAAACCAAAATGTTTGAAAAAATAGAAAGAAACTTTACTTGATGAAATAGATCCATGGCATCATTCTCCTCATGCTTTTCTTTTGTGACAACAAATTATACAAGCATTTTCCTTAAAACAAAATAGAAAAAAAAATGGAAGAAAAGAATTAAGGAGAAGAAAACATATGCAAGGAGGAGGTGGAGGATTGGCTATGTGACCATGAAATTGTGTTCATTGAAATCTAGGTTTCTATACAACAAACACACAAATCAATCAAACCTCTGCTTTCTTTTTAGATTTGGAATTGGTGTGGGTAGGAAGCTTGATTAGGGTTTGACACTCTTGATGCTCAATTCGTTTGTTATGTTGCATATGCTTTGATCACTAAAAAAAAATGTGAATTGGGTTCATGAATTTTGAACATGAGTTATTGAGCTTCCTCATGAAATTTTAGGTTGTGGAAGAAAATGTCACAATAGAAAAAGCTCTTTCCTTGTCATGTGATCTCAAGAAAGCAACATAACAAAAGACCAAAATTCAACTACAAACTTTGAATAGTCCAAGAATTGAAAAGCTTGAAAAGAAAGAGAAAATTTGAATGATGGAAAGAAAAGTATTGGATGTAGTGAGCATGCAAGTGAATGTAGTCACACTTAAGAAAAATAGTGTGTGGACAGTAGTTTGGGTGATGAGGTCTTTCTTTTGTTGTCTATCTAACCCAACATGGTTCAACGGTTGGGTTGCACTTAGGGTTGAAGGTGGGCCAATACGAAAACACCTCATCTTCCAATAGAAACTTTTATTTTGGGCAGCTTTCAAAGTTTCATCTATGAGCAAATCAAAATTGCTCATTGCAAACCAAAAAAAAAAGAAAAAAAATTTAAAATTGGTGAACCACCCTAGTTTAATTGATTGAAGGATGAATAAGTAGCCAACGATTTATGAAGGACCATAAAGTTCATCACAATTTGTGTGATTTTGAGATTGAATATTCAAAATTTAAATATGAAAATCTTGGTATTATCATCTCTACTAATGTGACTTGTTCCATTGACTTGTAACATCAAAATGAGTCATTAAGAATAAACATTGTAAATAATAATATTATGTCTTATGGGTAAAAATATGAATAAATAATGGAAAATAAATACATTTTATGGGCCTTACATTTTAGGATCTTTTGATTGGGACTTAGATTTGGACTCATGAATTCTTTGCTTAACTTATTCAGGTTAAGCATAATTGAATTTCAATTATGTGGATTTGATTAAATTTTTTGGGAAAAAAATTCAAATAATTTAATGACTCAAATTCAAATGGAGCATGATGATATTAAAAAGTTAACATATGACATAATGTTATTGGTTTGAGGTTGATGAATGATGTTGTTTAGTACATGTAAATGAATGGAGTTGTTAACTCATATATTCCTTCTTTTAAGGATTTAAAAGGTCATGGGTGAAAAAACTTTGAGCTCATTCTTCCTTTCACAATTTCATGTTTTTAATTGTTATTATGTTTTAAGATTTTGCATTTTTTGTAATGAACTTATGTCATAATAAACTTATGTGTCATTTTGATTGTGAAAGTGCTCACAATAATAAATATACATGTTTTTGATGAATGGTTTTCGTAACATGAGAATGTTAGCATGTGTGATGAGCTCTCCATTAAATATAATTCACATAAAGATCAAGTTTTAAGCATTTGGGTTATTCTAGATTCAGAACATGTAAGGTTCATTTCTTGTATTGTAAGTGTATAGTGTATAGGTGTTGTGGGGGGAAATAATTGAAATTTTACCTTCATAAGTTCAAACCCCTTCGTAAGCTATAAGCTCAACTATATTTCAATATCAAATTAATTTATCCTTCCAAGAACAAATGTTGTAATTCAATTGAAATTTCAATGAAAAACTATTCAAAATTCACTATTTCTCACACCATAGGTTTACAAGTTATGAAATCATTTCCAAGAAATCCCACTCATTTAAAGCTTTTGAATGATACCAAGGGTGCAACCCCCCACCCCCAACAGGTCTGCAAATTTCTGTGCTGCACTCCAGGCAAACCCTAAAACCCTAGAGTCACATGATCTGCTCTCCTTTTGCATGTCAGCTGTTGTGTTGTTGTTGGCCAAGGATGTTGTCCAGTCAGAGTTAGCTAGTTGTGAACAGAAAGCTTTGCTCCACTGCAACTAGGAACATGTTGGATGCCTCAGAGCCATGAATGCATAAACTTTGCTCACCAAACTCAAGAATTTGTCACAACATGTTTGTAAGTAGAATTGCATCTCGCCTTTCATCTTTCATGGGTAACAAATGGGTTCTGTATTTTTGTTTTTGTTCTGTCCTTTATTTTCTGAGTGTGGTGGCGGCACTGGGTGGGTCTGTATGTTGTTTGTTGTCACACTTTTGAAGATTGTGAAGATTGGAGTATTGTGGCTGGCACAAACAAGATTTTGTGTTCTGGGGTTTCATCTCCGTGGTTCTTGATCAAGACAAATCTTATTCACCACAGTGACTTCCACATCAACCTGGGATGTAAATGCTTTGATAATCACCTCAGCAAAGCTACTAGTTTGATGAAACAATGGAAAATTCCATTGCTCCTTGCAGGAGTTTTGTTTCACTGCGCCCAGGTTTAGGGTTTATCCAATTGAACCCACAACAACCAGTTGCAAGGCATCCATCCATGAGTCCCCAACCCCTTGGGGTGCTGGCTTTTATTGTATCAGATTCTACATATGTGATCTCAGAGAGCACAGGGGCAGCAAAGCAAGAAAATGTAATTTAGTTACACTTGTTAACTGAAATGCTCATGGTGACACGGCAAACCTCCAATGTTTATAGCCTGTATCACCCCAGAAATCGTAGTTAAGAACAGCGTAAAATGCTAAAGCTGGCAGAGCCTTCAAAGTCTGCAGCTGTGGCCTTATATTGTTCATTCTCAGGACCTAAAAGAGTGTGAAAGATGCAAAACTTGTGTTGTTTTTGGGTTGTCGAACGAGACACCATTAGAGAACAATGAGAAAGAGTTTGCAAGTAAGACCAGAAATTTTTAGAGAGACTTGATCAATTGTTTTACAAACAGCTCATGTCCATCAAGATGACCCAAGTGCTTTCTGCCTCAGATATTATCATCCTCTTACTGGCATTCTGCAGTGTCTGAGGGATTTTGTCTGCTTCTCTGTGTAACCAACCACTCTCCACTTGAAAGCTCTTGAACAAGCTCTTGAAGGTAGAGGCTTAGACATAATATTAGGGTTACAATTTGTCCCCAACTTTGGAAAGGCTCTCTATTTTGGACACACACACACACACACAAAACCTCCATCACACACAAAACCTGGACACACACACACAAAACCTCCATCACAACTTTGTAATTGCAAGCTGGGGCTCTCCACAACTTCCATGGTAGAATTGCCACGTTGAGAACAACAATCCTCCCCACTTGGCACCATTGCACCACCTAGCAAAAGGGTGTAAGTACTAAGTACCACCCAAAATTAGGAGCCAAATTTAGCTGTCCAGTGGAGCTATATTTGAGCTTGAACAAGTTTAGCCCATCATCCATGCACCCAATACATTTAGCCCACATCATGGACAAAACCAATTGGGTTCACAATACCCCCAATTGCCACCTCCTGATGATGGATGACACATCAGGCTGCTTTCTCTATTTATACAAAGCCACCAATGGTATAAGGACATGGCCCTCCTTAAACCCTAAACCCTGAAGCCAAAAGGGTTTACTTTAACTAACTTCCTTTCTTTCTTTAGTTATCCTAAAGAAACATGTTTGGCTAAACATGGTGATGATGTGCTCCTCTAGAACATCACCTTGTGACTTTCAATTGAACAACCTCTTTCATCCTCCCCAAATTTGCCATGGCTGACTTATTAAAAGGTGGTCGGTTGTTGAGATGGAGAGATTTTGGACATCTACTTTGTGCTGACTTGATGTCCTTTAAATTCTCCTTTTTTCTCTCTCTCTCTTCCTAATATCTTTGTACAATTTTTGAATCCGTGATGTATTTATAAATAAAGTTTTGCAAGGTTTTTGATGATTGATCTTTCACAAGTTTTTGAGATAAGGTCAAAATAGCATACTATTCGAGCATTGAAAGCAATTAGGGTGAGGATTGTTGGCCCACCCATCCTTCTTCCCAACACCGACCCCCCAAAATAAATTGTTATTTATTTTTATTATAAATAAAATAATAAAAATTTATAACAATTTATTTTATTTTATTTTATAAAATAAATAACCATTTATAACATTTCTTCATGTTATGTGTATAAAGTATATTGATGGTGTGACATGTCTTTTGAGATAATCTTGACACCCTTTGACACCGACCAAGGTTTCACGGTGTGAATTCATCCACCAACCCCCAAATCAAGTTGGATGGACATAAGGGAGTTAATAATAGTTAATATTTGATTAAATGTAAAACTAGCTCCGAGGGTGATGGCTCATTGGTATAATGGCCCAGTCTAAGACCTTAAGACCTCAAAAGAAAAGAGGTGATTAAAGATCGATGAGCTTGACTTGGGGGCGGGGAGGGGCATTACATTTGTAAGAACATATTTGGAAGATTGTTCGCAGGCCATTGGACACCAGGTGACATCTTTTCAACTTGATTTGTGACTATAAATTTTAATTGTAAATGTATATGTAATTAAATGTGAAAAGAATTGTCCAATGAATTGCTGGATTTAATGGTCTATTTTTCTTACTTTCTTCAATGAATTAGCAATTAAATGTGTAGTAGGGTTTGGTGGGTTTGTGAAAATTTCAAATGACTCATGACAATTAATTGTAGAAATGGATCATTTAATTTTTTAAAAAATTATTGGGATTTTATAATTTGTAGTTAGGTGTAAAAATACACATTTATCATCTATTTATTAAGGCATTCAATGATGAGTGAAAACATAATTTTTTTGCAACTGGTCAGGTGGACAAATGGTAATAAGTAACAAATAGTAAATGGGGTGGGCTAGGTAGTAGATAATATGTATGTCACTAAATAATAGGTATTTTATTAAATTGATATGTCATAATGTTTGTTATATAATTAATTAATTAGGTAGGTAATGTAATTTATTTATTGGATAAGTTAGGTAATATATAGTAAATAAGTTACATATCATACATTTAAATTACATTTTGTTGGTACAATTATGATCTATCATAAGCAAAATTGTATAGTGTAACTGCTTAAATCAAATAAAACTTTGAGATGTGAAAATATATAATTTATTTTTACATAATTTTTAAAATCATAATTTAAAGTAAACATCAACATATTATATGTGTAAAAAAATATTATTTATAATTCCATAAAATCACTTAATTACATTCCATTAATTAATATTTAAAAATTAAAATTGATTATTTAAATTAAAATTTTACATAAAAAATTATATGTCTAATATAAGAGAATTTATTATATTTTCATTATGATTTATTTATGATCCATTTATAAATATTTTACATGAATAAATTATATATTACACATTCAAATTAAATTTGTAAAACTATGATATATTAGAAAGAATTGTTGTATGCATTATTAAAAAAAATTTAAGATTAAATTTTAATTTTGGCATTTGGAAAAAATTTCAATAAAATATCAAATATCAAATTGATGTTTTATGTAATGTTTTAATTGAAGTAAGTTAAATAAAATGCACATTTTTGTCATAATAAGTGGGGTGGCTTGGTGATAAAAGAGTTGATTTCCATCCTTGGGATTCAAAAATGAATTCTCACAAATGGCATGGGTTATGGTCAATAGTGGGATGTTGACCAAATATTCCTTACTTACATAATTAATTAAAGATATGTGCCTATTAGGTGGGTTTAGGTAGGCATAATAGGTGGCCTACCTAACAACTTAAACTATTTTTAAAAACTTAGCCTAAATAATGACATGTGTCAACATGTTATAGGTTGAACTTAATAAAATTATCAATAGTATAAATATATGTAAACATAACTCTAATAATATAAAAATAATAATTTTATTTAAAATTTAAATAATAAATATTTGAATGAATATAAATAATGCGACTACATTATTAATTGTAAAATTAATTACAAAATGATGATGCCATGTAAGTTAGTTTTGATGAATGAAAAGTTCATATAAGTTGCATCTTCATGCGATTATCATTGTAATTTAATGCCATGTTTTTTTTTTTTTGTGATTAGAATTTTATGCAAGTTGTCCATGGTGATTAGGCCTTCTAGTAGTCACATGTGGTAATTATGACAAAAAACTAATCATTAATTCATTCATTGATTTGCAAATTCCTTGTAGTGGTAAAAAAAAGTTTCAAGGAAAAATAAAACATGTAAAAAAACCTAAGCAAAGTTCAAAAATAGATCTATAGATAACAAATTTCAAGGTGAAAGTCAAGCACATAAAAGAGATAGGGATAGATATCATAGTTTAAATTTATTACCTAAGGTTTTAAAACTATTTGGATTACTATTGGATTCAATAATTTACAATGTGAAATGTTAGATCAAGAAGATTTAAAAGAACAAGAGATTAGTTAAGTTATATGAATCATTTGTATAGATTTTTCCCCATAACTTGCACATTAACAAATGATGTTGATTTAGTGTTAAAAAACTTTACAATTTTTTATATTCTCATCAACTTTACTATAACATTATTTAACATGAATTAGTAATGTTTCCAAAGTTATTGCATTTTTAGGATTGTTGGGTTGTGTATAGGAGAGAAGGGCATATCATTAGTTGGGCCAAAATGCACTCCACCAAGTTTTTAGAAACTAGGACCAAGAAAAACCAAATAATCATCAACCTAGTTATGCTTCAAATTGGACAACTCATGGAACATTCCGTTCAGTTTGTTTTTTGATCACATGAACAACAAAACAAAATCCAAGAAGATGGGGGCCAATAGATGTGCTTATAAAATAAGAAAATGCTATAGTGATTATGTGAATCTTTATTATGCAGGAATGTAAACTATCCATAAATTTGCAAAAATTAAATATGGAGGTTGCAAAGCTCACACAGACAAAGGCTACACCATTTTGGGATGGAATAATAAACAACAATTGATGATGGTATTGGGTGAAGTGTTAACACTTGAAAATGAACATTTGATAAATAAACAAATTCGAAGTTTGCAAAGCGCAGAAATTGGCACCCAATTCCTACAATTCATTTTACACCAACCTATAATCATTATATTGTCAACACATGGATTATGTTGTAGATCATGTATGGAATCTAAATGAAGTTAGCATTCAACCTAATAAACATTGAGTAGGAACAATGGTTTTGGTTAGGAGAGGATCAAATGTAATTCATAATACCATCCCTAAATTTTAAAAATGGTTAATCATAAACTATGCAATAAATGTTATAGGAAGTGTTTTACTAAGGTTTTACCTTTTTGGAAAAAAGAGAAATGCATGATGATCACATCAAACTTTACAAATTAGGGATCTACATGACAATGTAAAAGAAAGCTAGGATGATTTTTTTTTTTCTTCAAGGAGTTCTCATCTATATTCAAGCAGTTTGTTTCAGGTGGAGTGTCTTTCATAAATAGGTAATTGTTAGTTCTAAATGGGCATGGTAGTTATATATTTAAAAACAATAGAATAGTTTGGGTTAGACATGATCACTTTACCATCCCACACATCACATGTTTTATAACCATTATATGTATATCATTTCAAGCCATTTAAAACAACATTAAAAAAGGTTAGGGATGTAGTTATGTCCATAAACAATTACATGCAACTATACAAGATAACCTTGATTGGATTGGTAGATCAAGTTTTGGAACAATCACCCACAAATAGAAACATCAAGTCTAGATTCAAGGCTATAGGTATATGGCCTTTCAACCTCAAGGTAATGGATAACAAGATTCGACCTTTAGAGATATACATTATAATAAACATAAATGATTAGGAAAACAAAGATGATTACATAATAAATGAAGAAATTAATCACAATCAAAATTGGGGGAGGAATATGTTATTGCAAAACTTTTGCATAGTAAGTTGAAATAGTTCAATAAATAGTTGTCGAAGATTTGCCTACCAATAGGTTAAAAAATGATTAATGTTACTATGTAGATATGCTTTAAAACCTTATAATGATTAAAGATCAATGATAAGAGATCAGTGTTGTAAACCTAGATGAGGATAATCCTATGGTGTTCTAGGAAATTTAACTTCCTCCAAATTTAACCCAAGGATTCATGTGTTTCACAACTTGTTTTCATTACCTTGTTTATCTACAAGACATACAGAAAAAAAGTAACAATTAATTGATTATTCCTAGTCACATGTTGTGATATTTGTTAAATAATTAGATATATTAAAAAAAAACCATGGAATAAGATAGTTGCAAATGAAATCAACGAAGGAAGGTGAAAGTTGGAGGACTAACAATTGAAAATAACAACAAATTGAACAACAATTTTCTATAGTCTAAATTTTAATACTATAAAAAAAGTAAGTGATAGATTTTACTGGAACTTTCAAATAGGCTTACAGACAAATATTTGAATCTTAAATGCAAAACATGGTGTTGACAAAAGGTTAGACAATAGGCACATGCAAGGTAATAGGCATGAAAGTGCCAAGTAGCAAGGTTGTTTTTTCTAGTGACTAAGTGCGTTGAGAATAAACAAAATAAAAAAACTACAACTAGGATAGTAGAGTAAAAAATGAACATTAGATCATAATGATAAGGATGAACACAAGATCACAATGATTAAGATGAACATAAAAGCCATGGCTATTAGGAAAAACCCAAGATTACAACAATAAGGAAGGCCATAAGACCATAGTGATGAAGAAGAACACCAAGACTACAATGAGTAAAAGGAATACAAGACCATGGCGACTAAGAAAACATAAGACTATAATGATTAGGAGGACCATAGTGATTAAGAAGAATACCAAAATCGCAATGACTAGGAGGAATGCAAAACCATAGTGACTAGGAAAAATCAAAACCACGGTGATTAGGAAGAACATAAGACCATAACAATTAGGAAGAATGTAAGATCATAGTGACCAAGAAGAACATAAAATCATGATAATCAAAAGGAACATTGATACCATGGTGATTAAATGGAACACAAGATCATGGTAATCATGAGGAACACCACGACCATGAAAATCATGAAGAACACGACTGTGATAATTATGAAGGCAAGAGCTTGTATGGGTAGGAGGTGTATCAATTAGAATGTTCCATTCTTGGAAGCACACATGATTCAAGACCACCAACACAATGGTGAGGAGAACAAAACACCTTGCACCCATAAACTTTAAGAAAATTGCACAAAGGTTTGGTGAACAAAATGATCTCACACCTTTTATTGTTGATTTCCAAGCTTTAAATTAAATTATATTTAAGTTGTGTTTTAAAAACTAAATGGCTATTTTGAAGGCATTGGTCATTGTAGTTTTTTTCATTCATCCTAATGATGAGAATAGGTAGAGTTCGTTAGTCAATACATAATTGTTTGGTTTTTGGTTGTAAAGCAAACTTTCATGGGTTGCCATGTGCATGAAAGGTTTTTTTCTTCATATTTGACCACTTTAACTTTAGAAGGGGATATATTTATCATTTTTCATTTGTTTTGAACAATTTAAAATGTTATGGGTACATCTTTTGATTCTCTACATTTTTTTTTCAAAAATTATAAATAAAAAAAGTGGATTGAATGAGGAGGTGACCCAATACACTACCATGGTAAAACTCCCAAAATTCATTTTAATTAATTCTAAATATTACAAATGTTCCTTGAATAGATTAAGTCAAGGTCTTGAGGTTCAAATCTAACAATTTTTTGGGCTTAATATGGTGACTAAGAAGCTTCACTAAAAAAAAAAAGAGAAAAAAGTGATGATTCTAATATGGGTGTTAGTTTAATCAACATTTTTTTTCACCTAATTGCGCTTATATATTTAATCTTAAAGCTCCAAATTGACCAAATGCAAGATTAGTGAAATTATGAGTTCGACTCTGAATCTCACCATAAGGTGACATTTTGGAACTTTTTTCTAAGTGAAACCTATGTGTAACTAAATTATATTTGGGAAGTAGGTAGAATATCAATTTGTTAACAATCATTAGTTATAAAAGTTTAGCCCATTACAAGATGCAGCTATGCTATGGAAAACAACCCTTGGAATAAGAACCAAGCCAATTACAATGATGAATGCCTAGAAGAAAGGCTAACATGGGGACTCCAATGAATTCATGTGATCACAACTTATCATGTGGAGTTGTGATTGCAGTAGCAATGGAAAGAGAACCTAAGGCATTACATCTATAAAATTAGTTGACAATTGGGTTTTCTTATTTTTAACTAGTTTTAATATGGTTCTATGAAAGGTTTAGGTTCCCAATTGTGGGTTGTACTCTCGCTCTAGTAAAACATCTGGGCCACAAATGGATGGTGATCATGGAGGTCACACAAATTGAATGTCTATGGTTCCACATGTATTAACTGGCCATGTATGCTTTCTACCTACCTAGTGATTATAGCCTAGCCTTGCCTACTTAAGCTAATTACACAGAAACCAGACCCCTTTTTTTTTCAGTATTATGGTGAAGTATAGAACACTAGTGGCTATCATCCCAAAAGGATTTAAGATTATTGATGGCCAAATTTAGTTATTGGGAAAATTTGAAAAACAGTAAAACCTGACCTAAAATTGGGAACATGTGTCTAGATCTGACAAACCCTTTTTTTTTTTTTTTTTAATTATAATTTTTTAGGGGGTGTGATCAAATTTGGTGAAATTTGCAAGAATGTGCAATTTAAGAATATTCTTTTAAAAACAAAACATTTGGGGTTTAATTTTGCACCAGTTCACCAGAGAGAAAAAGGCTGACAGAAACCACCTAAACCCTAAACCCTAGCAAATTAAGTTGCCTTGCAGTTTCCATGGTTTCCATATATACCAAAGAGGCTCCACGCAAACCCACACTTGTAGTTTCATGGCTGCCAGCTGCTAGGTGGACTCTCTGACTCAGCTAGCTCTCCTATTTTGTAGTCCCATCACTTCCCAAGTTTCACTTGTAGTTGGATGATTTTGTCATGTTCTTTCCCAACTAAATTTTCAGTTCCAAAGTAAGCATCTGGTTCAATGCCAAGATTAAATTGATTACATATTTGCTTGTGTATATATTTTGTTGAATATTTTTCCTTTGCATTAAAAAAAAAAAGAGAAAGCATCACCATGTTTCTCCTGTACATTTTTCAAGCAAGCAAGTAGCCAAGATACAAAAGGATTTCAATAGATTTCTACTTTCATAGCTGGTCTATAACCAAATGTGGCTAAATCTTCTTGTGAATGATTGCCATGGTGGCAACATCACCAAATTGAAAAAAAAAGAAAAAGAAAAAAGATAAACACTGATTGAATCATGGGTTTTGAATAAATTTTCTTAATTCCTGAAAATTACCAAACCTCTATAAGCATAATTTACAACTAAACAATTATGATATCGAACATTGATCAATAGATCTGAAATATATATAATAAGCTCCAGGAGACAGGAAAAATAAAATTAAAAAATCAGTCTGTACCCAATTCCAAATTAGTAGACTGTAGTCAATCTAGTACTTAGTCATGGGGTTGTAAATTGTTTAAAATGAGAATAAATTTGGAACTAATATTTTAAAGTCCAAAGATCACCCACCAACTGCAGGAAAACCTCCTGATTCACCAGACTTCTTATTATTCACAAAACTTCAAAGATTGAGAAAAAAACAAACAAAGAAAAAAAGAAGAAGAAATTTTCAGGAATTTTGCACAGGTGTCCCTGCAACAGCTGCAGATCCAGCCGGCATGGGTGATCCAGTCACACCACAAATTATTATTAGCTTTTTTCTAGATTCAAACAAACTCTCAACACTTGGCAGGAATCTGAGGCAACTCTTCCTGCCAACTAACCCCAGAAGAAGCTTCACACTCCCAGTTGCTTCAAATAGAGGGGCCTACCTCATGATCATGATCCAAGGTTACAGTGAGAAAGAAAGCCTAAGTTTATCCACTTGCAGCAGCAGCAGCAGCAGCTAGTGGATTCACACGTATCATATAATAGCTCAAGAGACTACTAGAGAAGCAGAGCTCAATCTAGAAGAATTCACTGCTATATAGACAGAAGCTAGCTCTACTAGTAGAGAAGCAGCTCCCTGTGAAAGAGCAGAGCAAGAATTCACAGTTGTATAGATCATGAGAGGCTAGTAGAGAAGGAGCTCCTTGTGAAAGAGGAGAGCTAGAATTCACAGTTCTAGTACAGACTAGAGGCTCCTAGCAGCTTAGCTAGCTAGCTAGAGAGGCAGCTGCAGCTCCTTTGTGCAAGACTTCTAGAGCTACTAGGACACTATATAATAGAATTGCCGCTGCAATATAGTAATTGTAGCAGCTTGAATACTATTGAACAATTATATATAACTGTGAACCCAAGTTCAGTACAGTGTGTGATCTTGTTCAGATTTTGCAGTCATGGCCAAGCTGCTTCTTATAATTAGATTGGGGAGGATGCAGCAGTCGATACAGTCTTTGCTTACAGTGTGTTTTCTCATCTTTTTAACTGCCAGTTTACTACTTGCATCAGGTATGTTATACTCATGATTCATCAATGCTAGTGCGAGCTGCGAGCTGCTCAATGTGTTGTTTCTTCAGATTTTAGAACTGTATATATGTATTTAACACTGTAGCTGTAATCTACGTCCTGAGCTGCACGTACTCGCGGACCAATCTTTAGTACTGATAGCTGCATCATGAGTTCGTTTCGGACGAGCAGGAATTCTGTAATTATGTTGCAGCTCTCGAGAATCCAAGAAACCCATGCATGATGAGGATTAATTAAGCTACCAGTATTACTGTTTGATCTGAAGTCTTTGATCTGAAGTATTGATATGATGAACTCATGAATGTGTTATAAACCAAATGTTGGTAATTGTTGCAGTTTATGCGCAGGCGGTGGTGGAAGATCAAAAACTCTTCTTCGCGTTCGGAGATTCATATGCAGACACAGGGAACTCGCCCAAGAGTGGGCCTAACGAAGGTACAGGCTGGCTGTATCCATACGGCATTACATGGCCTCAATACCCTGATGGTCGTTTCAGCGATGGAAAAGTTGAATCCGACTTTTTTGGTAGGTGTCTAAATCATCATCTACTGCAACTCCTTGCAAGCATCATTGCCGGGTAGTTTGATCCGCAATCTCCGAATCTTTTCCAGAATCAAGCAGCTACATTGTCAAATTCCCCAGATGTTTGAGAAGAACTAGATCAGGTGCTGTGAGAAGAACTAGATCAAGGTGCTTGCAGTGGGGCCGGGAGAGAAATTTTGTGCGAGCCAAGATCATGATCTAATTTCTTGCGACGATCAGTGTACTAGCTGTTATGAACTACTAGTGACATGTTTGGACAATTTTTGGGGATGTGGGTGGTGATTCAATTTTGCAGCGGATTTGCTGGGGATCCCTACCCCGCCGCCATATCTGTACTTGGCAGGTCAGTCGACAACACACGGAGTGAACTTTGCAACAGTCGGAAGTGGTGTTACTTTTGACTACGGAACTGATCCACTGGGTGGTCAAGTCGACAACTTGGAGCTTTTCCTTCGCACGGATCCTTACTCCAAACTAGCTCTGGCAAACTCGCTCACTCTCGTTGCTGTGAATGGCAATGACTACACTTTCTTCAGCGGCAATTCCTCAGTACGTTGTTCTGAAAATGATCACAAAAGCTAGCAATCTGATATAAATCACCAACTGTACAAATGCATATTCTTCTGATCTTTACCACTGCATCTTCCTTTCACTTGAAAAAAGATTTTGAAAATTCCTAGCAAAAAAAAATTCTTGTCTAGATCACTTGTTGCTACAGGTTGAATATTCAGGCCAGAAGAATTATATTCACGTGGTTTCAAATTTTTTTTGTTTGCAGGAGCTTTTTGTGTACATACAGAGAGTGGTGGCAGGAATCGGTTACAATCTGCAGAGATTGTATGACATGGGTCTCCGGGATGTGGTGGTGTCTAACCTACTTCCGGTCGGCTGTCTTCCGGTTTATTCAAAGCAGTATGGTTATCGTATTTGTGACACTTCCAAAGACTCCGCAGCGCAAATTCATAACGCGTTTCTGTTAGGTGTTGTGGAGAAAATCAACTCTGGAAATCCTGGTGCTCGCTTCGTTATTTTGGATCAGTACGCTGCATTCGGCCATCTTTTCAAGCAAGCAAAAGCAGTTGGTATGTGTTCCGAGATCTTTCTTCTTCTTCTTCTAGAAACTGATCATAGCTAGCTGTGATGGCCACCTTTGACATATTTTCTCGCTTGAGAATTGCTAGCTACCGTTTGCAGCTGACATACCAAAATAATTTACTTTCATATGGTTATGTATGAAACATCTGCAGGTTTTACAGATGGATTGGTGCCTTGTTGCCGAGGATTGAGCGATTCTAGCAACTGCGGAGATACGGATCCTGCTACAGGAAAACCTCTCTACACAGTGTGCAAGCACAGAGGAAAGGCCGTGTTTTGGGATACCCAACATCCCACCATGTGGGCTTGGAACTACATCTTCAAACTGTACACTATACACCCTGAATTCCTATTGCTAGCTGATGAACCTACTCTCCTCAAGTGGTTGAGAAACAATGCTGCAACCCAAGAACCCGTTGCTTCTCCCATGCCTCAACCTGGTATGCATGCAATACTTTGGTACTAGCTTATATCTTGTTGTCGAAATATTCCTGACGATGTCTATTCACAGAGACAACATTCATAATTAACATGTGAAAAAAAAAGGGATTGGTTACATCTGAGGTGGCTCCTACTAGGATCGATGGTCGAACCCATCATGCATTGAGAAATTGCGTAGATCAGCTCTGCAACTTAACTTCTAAAGGACGTCTGTGTGATGCTTTTGTCATGTAGATATGTCTTTGGCGGTTGGACAAGTGCAGCAAGCGATGAACGCACTACTTCCATACCCAAACTATTCAGAGTCGCTTGGTCTTCTGGAGTCAGTGGATGTGACAGATCTGTTGGGGCAAACTCCGGCAGGAGTGGTTACAATTTTCCTTCCAAACAATCAAGCTTACACAAATACACCAGCGACAGTGATCAACAGAATATTCTCGGAGGATTTGGTGAATGAAGTGGCGTTGTACCATGTGGTTGAGTCGTTCTGGGATTACAACACGCTGCTGTCGACCCGACCTTCCACCTTGACAACCGTGTCTGATGATGATCAAAACTTGCAACTGCATCTCAGTTATAATAACCAACTACCAGCTGATCAGGGCCCGCCGCGTATTTTGGTTGTTGCAGGCGAGGGCTCAATTCCTGCATACCTTGTGCAACCAAACCTTTACGTGGTACCAGGAGAAATTGCGATACATGGTATTGATCATCTTCTTATACCTCCTGCAATCATCTAGCTGCTGCCCAAGCTCCCAGCTGCAATACTAGGACGTAGCTGTACTACTAGCAGCAACTGCAGCTAGCTCTTCTCTACAATTCAGCAGCTACTATAACTAGTATTGCATCAGCAGCTGCAGCTGCTACATGAGATCAAATCTCTAGATTAATTAACAACCTCCCTGGATCAAAATCTCTACTAGATCAACCGGATCAGTACTGTGAAACAGCTAGAGATTTATGCAGGTCGCGGAAGTACACCCCATGTTGAACTATCATCCGCATGTCATCGGTTCCTGCTGCATGCACTAGGATTGATTGTATAGGCTCGCAATTAATACATCATCACTTGCAGATCGAGCTCTAGTGCTTCAGAAATCTCTAGATTAATTAATCTGCATAAAACTGGTAGAGATTTATGCTTGAATGTGACTTGAAAGTGAGTATTCAGATCATGCAAAATCTAGAAGAAGCGAATCAATCGTTCTCACATCCTCTTGAGCTGCTGCTGTTGATGTTGCTGCTGTTCTCCTTCCTTCGTTTGCGCTTTCTGAACTGGTTTTCTCCCAACCCTAGTCAAGGAACCAACAGTTGCCGTCTAGAACCCCCCCTCCCCCTGTTGGAGCCAACTGGTGAATTGCTGTTTTGTTACTGCTCCACTAATTGCAGTTTTTTTTTTTTTCAATGAGATTGAAATAAACCCTACTTCATCATTTGCTAAGTTTTGAAGTAAATATGAATTTAAAATGGCCATTTATTCCTTTGCCCTGTTTTGTGCAACAGATATTTATTTATTTATTTATTTATTTATTGAAGGATGTTTTTAAAAGCTAAAATTTCAAGAAAATAGTTTTAAATTGGGGGAAATTTTTTTTTTTCCCCATATTTGCACTTTATTTTTTTAGTTTTTGGGGAGTTAATTGTTCGCCAATTTTTGTACGGTTTTTTATACAAACTTTTTGCCAATTGGCACTAAATTTGTGTTTTTGGAGTCAATACGACAACAACATCAGAAAACTGAAGAAAACATTTATTTGCAAAATTGAGTTGTGAGTGCTTTATTAGGCCATAAAAATTACCATAAAATTACTTTCTTGTGTTTGAAATTTGGCCACTGTGTAGCAACAACTTGCGCGGTTTGAAAGCAATTCAAAATATATATATATCTGGATTTAATAAGTAGCACTTTTGGCCAGCAAGTTTTTTTTAGACCAGTGTTGGGCTGGTAAGGATCGTCCATTTTGGTTAGTAAAATCCAAACCAACACTCGGTCTGATTTTTGGAACTGGTTTTGAAACTCCGATCTTGGTTTTTCAAGAATTAGAACTGAAAGGATTTCTATAAAAGAAAGATTTTTTGGAAATGAAAACTAGAACAGGGCCAACCAAAGGTTAATCAATAATTAATCGATGATTATGGTCCAGGTTACTTGGAACTGGATTGAAATTAGGTCTGATTTTTAGAACTAGAATCATGATTTTATTTTTATTTAAAAAAAACTGGACCTTATCACCCAACACTAGTTTATACTAATACCATTATGAGGGTATCCAACTTTTAGTATTAAATTTAGGGGTTAAGGTTCAAGTTCTTGCGACTCAAAACTCAAGTTCACACTCTTTTGTTGAAACTGGCACAAGAATTGAACAATGGAACTTGTCTTTTTTTTAAAAGTCAGAACCAAATATGAAGCTATGAAATAACATTTTGAACATAGGATCAAGGTCTTTAAATAAGAATCAACATTTTTTTGTGTGCAAATTTTTGCAAATTTTTTTTTAAAAAAAAAACATGAGGCTGCAAACTATAAATATGAAAAACATTTGAAAAAAAGTGAATCCATTTACTAAATCCATCCCACTTGGTGATAAGTTGTTTGCAACTAATGTTTCATCCTAAATTTGCTAATGCCACCTTAACCATAGATGGCTGTGAGTGGAGAAGCCAAATGCAATCTCTGGAAACAAAGGATTTCATATTAGAATTTGGAGATAGCTAGAACTAAAAAAAAAACACATTCATTAAGGGTTGAAATTAACTAACAATTATATGAGGTACAATTAGCCTGTGTAATACAATCAGTGGAAAGTCTTAAAAAATAATTGTAGCTCTCCATCCTAAGTACTTAAATAGGTTCAATGCATATTATTATAGTGAATAATGGAGGGTTGAATAATGGAGGGTCCTCAACACATACCATAGACGATCAGTTTTGTGCGAAGTGTCAAAATCAATTAAGTTTTAAATTGCAAGGCCATTTCAACGTTCGAAGTTAAAATTTTTAAGGTTTGACACATGAAGTTCTCAGAATATTTTAACTTTATTTATTTATATATTCATATTTATTATCCATTACTTTTCTGTAAGATATCATACGATCATCATTCAAGAGTCAAACTACAATCCTAAATCTAAACAAAATATTGCTTTTTAGTTACAATTTTTTTTTTTTGGGTCTCCTCTGAAATGTTAAGCATAACTCACATTAGATGACATGAACAAGTTTTTACATTTTGATTGCTCCAATTTGAAACGTTGAAAATATTCATCAATGTAATGTCGATTATAGATTTTTACACAATTCTTCAAAATTCTCATGAAATTTCTAAAAATTCTCCCTTCTTTAATTTAATTTATTTCCACCAAATCTCACATCAAGGAAACATAACTTGAGTCCGGTATGTGAAAGTAAAATCAATTACCTGAACACTTCAGATCTATTAGTGTGAAGTGGGCACTGGGGATATCTCACCGAATTGAACCTGTTCCATGCGTAGGAGGAGATTTGGGCACAATGAGCTGCGGGTTATTTGAGCAACCTGACAAAATGATCAAAGCTGAAAAATACTTATCTTTCATTCGTGTTGTACGATGTGATGTGATACAATTGAATATCCATTGAGAATTAATCCCATGTGCAATTTCCTCTTATGGAAAGGGATCATCCACAAAGTGACTTTATTTGATGAAAAAGCTACAAAAAGGAGAAAGAAAAGCAGAGGGCCAGGGAGAAGAGAAAGAGTAAGTATGTCCAAAAGTTAAGTACTTTCCATTGTTGTTTGGTTTCACATTTTGAGAAAAACCTCTGGATAGGTGCACAGTTCGAGCTTTTATTTCTAGTTTGATGGAGCTTCTGTCATGGTTTTTGAGTCACAGTTCTGTAAACTCCTTAAATCTTCCAATTCAATTGAATTTTCAACCCTCGTCAAGTTTTGCATTTACATGCTGAAGATTAAAGATTGTGTCTAGGTACAAGTATTGTACAATCAATCAAAAGTGAACAATATTAACCTCCCTACACCCTTATAAACAAATTATGAGTTCGTATCTATAGAATTGCAACCTACTTATGAAATGGTTGTGATGAGTGTCAGGAGTGATGGTTGTGAACGATATTAACCCTCCCTGGTTCGACAAGTTAGAATCGTTGGTTCAGGTTCAGTTCACTAAAAGCTGAATTGGAACCAAGTTCTCACTGTTTTTAAGAACAAGAACCCAACCCAAGAATTTTGAAAAAAGAACATTTCTAAGACAAGGAATAAAAACGAGGGCTAACCAGACGTTTAATTGGTAGTTAATTGCCAATTTTGATCCATGTTACTCTTCTTCCAATTTTTAAACCCTTCAGACTCGATTTTAGCACATTTTTTCAAATTCAAAATCCTCCTAACCTAATTCAAAAAACTGGGTCTAATCTTACACCCTACACTCTCCTCAATTCTAAAAATTGCATGGGTACAAAGTTTTAGAACATATTGAAACATGAGTCTATATAAATATGGAGTTCAACAATTAACTAAAGTTAATATTTAACTATAAAACTCAGCCTACTCATCAATTGTTTTTTTATAAATCAACCTTCCTACCTAAAAATCTTAACCTATTATGAATGTTTTTCACAATTTAAGTTCCAAATCCAACACAAAAATAGTTCTAGGGTTCAATTATGTGCTAGTTCCAACAAAAGAGTGTCAACTTGAATTCAAGTCACCTAAACCTAAATCCTTAGTTTTCACCTTGTAAATTGGATATCCTCACAACATTAGTTTGAGTTGATTCAATATCCTTCAAAATGCTATTACTTTTTTTTCATAACTGACCAAGTAGGTTATTTAATTTTTTTTGAACCACACAATGTATCAATATATTAAAATTTAGCTGAAAAATAATATTTTTAATTCCCCATTTAAACTTTGGTAATAGTATTATGTACAATGGTCACACTTTTACAAATACCCACCTTCAAAATTGCCTATTATATTACTCAAATAGGGTAGGTTTTTGTGAGTGCATGTGTTGTGTTTCAAAAGGGGTGGTAACTCCCCATATACATGGTGGTATTGCCATATGACCTACCTAGTACCTACATGAAATTCCAATCATTTAGGTAGGTTATTAAAATTTGAAATTTCAATACCTAGCCCATAAGGTTCTTGTTGGTTCTTTTGATGCGTCAAGTACATAAATCATTAGGCAGGATATTAATAACCTTATTGATAATAGTATTGATAATCCATTGTTTTTCAATAATTGGTCAAGACTTGAAAATATACGTGCATGCGAATTGTTCAAGGGAAAGAGGTGAGAAAAAAAGAGGTAAAATCATAAAAAATCGATGAGTATAAATACTTTGTCATTTGGGGTTACAAAGTGGTCATGATCATTTGCATAGAAATATTTGGACAATCAAGTGCCACCTCAAGCTTGCTTTGAAGTTGTGACGACTACATTTCTTTCTTGCTTTGGTTTGTTCATTTGAGTGCAAACATGGTAAAATAAGCTAGGGGGTGAACGAAGGTTGAGTTCATTTTCCAAGGATTGCACTTGATATGTCATTCATTTTTTAATTTATTATTTTTAAAAAATTATTTTCATATCTAGTTTACAATTGTATGTTATATATAAATACTTTATTATTACATCTTGATCTTATATCATGCATATATTGCATCCAATTTTCTTTTTTAATCATATAAAATTGAACAAATTTAGTTTAAATCACATTCTTCAAATACATAAGGAATATCATGTTATAAAAATAAATTTCATCAATTTCAACTCATGTGTTCATTAGGATTGTTCCTTTTTTATTATGAAACTTTTTTTTTATTTGGTTCAGGTTGTGATATTCACTCAATCTTGCAGTCACCTCACAACTTAATGTCAAATTATAATATATATATATATATATATATATATATGACACAATTAGAAACATCACATATTGTACATTGTAATGGATGAAAGCACAAAATTTAGTCGTTTCATGGATCCTTAAACTGACACACAAGCTTTCTTCTTGGACCCAAAACATGGGCCCATTGAGTTTACAATACTTCATCTTCCACCATCAAAATACATATGGGGTTGAGGGCCCAAGAGATCTATCTCTGCAAGAGTGAGTGAGGTTGGGCCAAGATAATTTTGAGCTCAGGTCAGCTGCACGGTAAATGGGTTTAGGGTTTGTGTGGCCCAAGTTTAGGGTTTAGGGTTTAAACCCTAAACCCTAAACTTGGGCCACACAATTTTGAACTTAGGTCACCCTGGCCATGGTAAGTGGGCCAGAATCAAAATTTCCAGTTACTTGGAAATATGAATCTCTATGAATTTTGAACAGGGACTGGAGTGAACCCTAAACCCTAAACGGTTATCAGGGCAGTTATGAACATAATAATGACTGGTTTTTCACAATATTTTTCACGTTTTTTCAACCAAAAAATTGGGAAAAAATTGGGATTTTTTTCTAGTGTAAATTCAAATATTTTTTTCTATTTTCAAAAAAATTGCTTAAAAAAAATCACAATCATTTAGTTTTTCTTTTAGTAAATTTTCACATCCTGGCGATCATTTAAAAAAAAACACAGATATATATATATATATAATTAATTAATTAATTAAATGAACCCTAGTTCCCACATCATGAGGAAAAAATTGAAATCACCATATTTGGACAATAGGTTCCAACATGTCCCCAAAACAGATCACAATATTTAAAACAAAAACCCTGGAATGTACCATCCATAGACCAAGTCAAGGTTCTCAGAGTCCAAATTTAACACGTTCCTGGTTAAATATACCCCTCTAAAGGAAGGTGTGTTCACACTTGATGATAAGTCAATGTTCAATAAAGATCTATGTGGCATCCTAGGTGGCATGCAATGTTTAAATAGGTGATAACTTAATGTTAAGTGAATGTTAGCTTAACATAAAAATTTCTTCATGGTAAGTAGGTTTAAGTCCAAAATGACTAGCATGATATTAGTGGACTCAAACACTAGAGTCCCTAACACCAAGTGTGAAGGCACCTTAAGAGGCCTTACTCAAGAAGGTCCACTCACCATCCTGTTATGTGGATGACAAGCTCAAAAAGTTCCTCAAAACAAATCCAATCACCCCAGATCAGCTACACTATGAAGTGGATGACATCATCCCTTGTGTGAGCAGGGATGATGTCATCCATCCCTCTACCCACTGAGGTCTAGACCTAGGCTATAGGGTAAGTATGGACTACCTGAAAAATTTTAAAAAGTTTCCTTGAACCGATAAAAAAATTTCATGGTCTGCCCTTGGAAATTTAAAAACTTTTTTCAGGGAGCCCAAATAAAATGAACTTTAAGACCTACTTGTAATTACTAGTTATGTATGCTTAAAAAGACCGTTCGTTGTTTGCCTATTTAGCACACCCCAACCCACAAAGAAATTGTAACATGTTTGAGTAAAACTCCAATTCTTTGATGTAAACCCAAAAGTCAATTATTAATGTTTTTTCTAATAATATTATTTTGGGGCAATGATTTTTGTCATGGAAAATAATATTCACACTTTTTTTTTGGGGTAGTTTGTAACAAACTCCATTCACTACTAGAAATTTTGTCTTTTGCAACTTGTCTTATGCAAGTAAAAAATGTAGCATACAATTCCAAAATAGTTACATGTGAGATTTTTTAGTTGCATAAAACAAGTTGCAAAAGACAAAATTTCTAGTAATGATTTTAGCTTTTGGGTATCATAGTTTCAAGGACTATTTTGTTTTGCATTATTCCAAAAAGGAAATGTTTTTGGTCATTTTTGATCAATTTTATTTTCATGAGAAAGTAGCTTGGTGTTGCCATAAAACATGTAGCATGTTGGGCAATCACATTTGTACTTCTCTTAAAATTACTATTCTTATTTGTGTGTTTCTTTTAGCATGTAAATGTAGGTCGAGTGTGCTACATACCGCAACTAAATAAAAGTAGACATTTGATTTTTTTTTCTCACTTGACATGTAGTAACCGAATTTACATTGATCATAAAAACAAGTAAGAATAAGAAAAAAAAAACGGAAGAAATTTTTTTTAAAAATATTTATCAATAACTATTAATCAAAACTGAAAATTATACATGACAATTACACTCAAGACATGGGTCTATTTATGTATATATGCATTGCATCCTTCGATCGGCATCTTTGTAACTTACAAGAAATCTTCTTCCTTCTTACAAAGGAAGGGTTTCTTTTAAGGATTTTGTGATGTATAGCCAAAATGGCAATGGTTTTACAAAATAATTTAGCCACATGTGCCTACATACTACTAGATATGAATGTGACCTCAGCTCCCAGGAAGGCTGACGAGATCCTCCCTTGAAAGCTAGCCCCTTTTGGTTGCAAGCCTCACAAGTCATGAGGAGTGAGCCTCTAAAGGGGGGAATTTCTTCCCCTGTAGCACCCCCAGTTTCCACCATCGTTTGTCGGCTCTGCTTGTATTGTAAGGCCCACTTTACACTAGGAGTCAGAGCACAAAAAGCTTGGCGCTTGGGGCCAACTTTGAGCATTTTTGGCTTGTTGTTACTAATATAAATGCTAGAACATTGGACCCAAGGGTTGCTGCAAATTGGCCTCCCAAATTCCATGGTATCCTTTTTCCAGCCTTGGGGCCAATACAAGGCCATAAAGTTCAGCATTGAAAAGATTTGTTCTCATTCAGCCTTGACTCCTAGTGTAAAGCAGGCCTAAAGGGAGAGAGAGAGATTACAGAACTATTATAGTTTTTGTTTTCTTTTTTTGAAGCACAACAGCAGAGCCTATAAACACCATTGGGCTCAAAAATCCTACATTGAGTTTCACTCTTTCAACTTTCCTCTACAGGGAATGCCAAAAAAAAAAATAAAAAAATTTTGTGAATTTGAAGAACTGTTGTTGCCACTATCTAGAAGGACTAGGCAGATCAGCCATGATCACGCAAATAATATCGTCAGCCGCTTTGTTACAAGCTGCCGAATGGATCAGCAATTGAACTTAATTGCGGAAGAAGTTGGGATAGTTAATTTAGTTGAATTTTAAGCGTGCCTTTGGAAAGCTAAAATCGTTGAAATCGCAACCATCATCAGGTCAGAACGTCGATCGATGGTGGTCGAGTTATAAGCAACAAGCGCTGTAGAGAAGATTACATGTATAAATTTGGGTTGTCGACAATTCGTATCGTGCACAAGGATGACCCCAGTTTAATGATTCTGACAAGTTACGAAAGATTAGAAGCTCAGCAATTATAGCTAAACAGATCAGCTGTGGATGTGGATCTAGTACGAGTTCATGTGGATCCCACTCAAGAATAAAAGTCAATTCTAAGCTTGCCTTGAGCTGCACGCGAGTTATATACTACAGACAAGTGCAAGACGGATATAACAATCGTGGGCCAGAACGAATTTTCCTAGGAGACAATTCAAAGACCGGGCCAGAATTTTGCAACACCGGATTCAACCGAGTGTATGCTGATAAGATCAGCTGATCCCGTAGAATCAGAAGAAAATTGGAGCTTCATCGGCTTCACGGTGAAGCCACCTAGCTTGACACTCGACCAGGGAGTCAAAAGTACCAGCACCAGCTTTTTCAATGTCAAAACCCACAAGAGAACAAGCAACAGCTTGATCTCTGTTGATAAGGCAATCCCCTAATTCTAGGCCCGGCAGTACTACAGAAATCATGAACTTGCAAAAAGAAAACTAGTATCAATTGGGCCCGGGCGGGTTCATCAGATGCAGATCACAATGCACATGCGTCGTGAATTAAAAACCTGCGAGTGGGAACGTCTTGCAGAATATATATCATCATGGTATATGACCCACCACCCTGCACTAGCTTTAAGCTTCGAAGTCGAAGATCTCTGAACACTTCCAAGCAACTGGTCGGATCGACTGCAAATCATCAGCTCCCCAGCAATTCCGGGTTGCTTGAACGTCTCCCAGCTCTGCAATGTTCGTGAGTTCAGGATGAGGATCAGAGAGGTAGAAATTAGAATTGATCCGCCTAGTACAGCGGCAGCAGCAGAGTTGGCTACAGAAATATTTAATTAGAAAGGATCTGATCCGTGTGCTAGCTAGAGAACTAGTACTAGAAAAACAGATAAAATAGCTCTGCAATTCTAAGCTTGTATATATTGTTCCGAAAGCTCTACATACGCAGCGAGCTTGCAGAAGTTTTGCAGTCGACATGGCCAGCAAGCTGCTGCTCACGAGTAGAAGCAGCCGGAACATGCAGCTGACCTCCAATTATTTGTTTCAGTGTTTCTTTATCTCTTATGCTTCACTGCTAATTGCATCAGGTATGATATAGAAGACTCTTGTCTCACAATTGATCATGAGATTAGTTCATGAACAGCTCAATTATATATGTCCACATGATGCTGCCACATGCAGGATTTTGTAAGTCTAGAAGATGTAAACTGCATATTCAAGCGGCTGCACCCTGCAAAGAAATTGACCTTAATTTTTCTTGAACATCGGCCCTTGATCAATTCCACAAATTCAAGATCACATATGCAACTCATGAATGGACTCGATCGTATAACATCTCAGATGGTCTCATTCCGACTTGGGGCCATCTTCTCTTTCAAATCATGAAAGTTCTTACTAGGTTACTGTTTCTTTTCAGATCAGAGGACTGATCATAGATCTGCCTTGTGTATATGAATCACGCTCGCCTGTGTATATGATCAGTAGTTGATGCTAGAATATTGAATCACTAGTGTATATTGAACGAATCTTGTCATGAATTCCAGCAGGCTCTGTGGATATTCTAGTGCAGTACTTCCCAGAAGATGTAATGGTTTTGTTTCTTCATGAGATCAGCTGTAGGAAGAATTAACCTTGAATCAACGGCAAATCTAAAACTCAGATTGTACAAATGAAATGAAACGTGTTGAAACTTATATACGTCACAGCTCGATCGAGTCCCATCTATATTCTGCTCCAGTTGCACATGGAAATTCTGATTGCAATTCTGTGTAGTTATGATGAATTGAAGAACTTAGTAGATCTGACATGTTTGATACGATATCAAAGGGATTTAACAAAACTCTGGTACTAGTGAGCTCGCGCTTGTTTTCAATCACAGTCTTCTGAGTTTTGATCTCTTACTCTAGCTTAGCCTGGATTGAAATTCTTGTTCGAATGTTTGCAGCATATGCACAGGCCGCAGGTGTTGGTCAAGAACTGTTCTTCGTATTTGGAGATTCGTATGCAGACACAGGAAACATACCGAGAACTGGACCATTTTCAGGTGCCGACTGGTTGTATCCCTATGGCATTACATGGCCTGGTTACCCTGATGGTCGCTTTTGTGATGGAAAACTTGAAACTGATTGGTTGGGTAAGAACGCAGAACTCTCATATCTAGTCCTTCCTTTGCTTTGGGGATGATCAAATTTGAATCTTCCCATGTTTACTGTACAAGCAGATCATTTGACTCAAGGATTCAAAGCCCAATCATTCACAGCTCACCCAATTAGGAGCTCTTGGATGATTGTCCAAGAATAGGTGTGTTGAACAACGTGTTTTTGAGGACCTGTTTTGTTGTTGTTGTTGTTGTTGTTGTTGTTGCAGCCGAGTTGCTAGGCATTCCGACTCCTCCGGCATATCTGACCTTAACAGATCAATCAACAGCAAACGGAGTGAACTTCGCAACTGCAGGCAGTGGTGTGACTTTTGCCTATGGAGAAAATCCATTGGGTGGTCAAGTTGACAATCTCGAGCTCTTCCTCCGCACAGATCCTTACTCCAAGAAAGCTCTGGCAAACTCGGTAACTCTTGTCTCGGTGAATGGCAATGACTACACTGCCTTCAACGGCAACACTTCCAGCGCCTCCACAGTATGTTGCAATACATATAAGAAGTACAAGTGCTGAGAAGCAGCTGCAGCACTAGAATCTTCATTATCTTTTGAACATTTCTTTTCTTGAATTCTGTCTTGAACAGTGTAATTTGTTGTGTTTGTTGTGCAGGACGCGGTGGTGTACATAGAGAGAGTGGTGGCAGGAATCGCTTACAATTTACAGAGATTGTATGATTTTGGTCTCCGAGATGTGATGGTATCGAACCTACTCCCCGCAAGCTGTGTTCCCTTCTACACGCAGCAATATAACTACACCAAATGTGACACTGCCATAGACAGTTTGAATCAATTTCATAACCAACTTCTGTTGGGTGCCGTTGAGGAGATCAACGCTGGAAATCCTGGTGCTCGCTTCATCATCTTGGATGCGTTTGCTGCATTTAGTCAACTTTTTGAACAAGCAAGCGCTGTTGGTATGTACAAAAATATGCGATGTTCACAGTTCCTCCCCACGGGGCAGCAAAAGTTTGTCCAGACTCTGTAGCTAATTGCAGCAGGTTCATGTCAGGACTTTGTGAGAAAGTAGCATGATCTTGAGTAGAATATGAGTGTCTGCAGCTTTTCTACAACACAAATTACACAATGGAAACACCTGATCTAGAACCAGGAATTGTTGGGCACCCCTTACAAATCAGGCTATAAAGAACATCAAGCCAAACAGGTGACACTGATCAGCTAGCACTACTCCAATTAGCCCCCATTTGCAATTGGTTGGTGTAACTGTCACACAGTTGCAAGCAACAAATTACAACTGCTTCACGTATCTTTTGCAACTCCAAATCAAAAAAGTCGTTCACAGCAAGTTGCAACAAGGACTAGTTGCACCAACCATACATCAACTTAGTTGTAATCCCATTTTCAATTGGTGTAGTAGATTTGTCGATTATGTAAAGCTATAGCCCAACTCATCAACCACTTCATCAATCACTAACATGCAATTAGTATAATGGATTTGAACTGCAGGTTTTACAGAGGGGCTGGTTCCTTGTTGCCTAGGATTGGGCAACAACAGTTGCGCAGATACAGATCCAGCTACAGGAAAGCCTCTCTACACACTGTGCCAGGATAGAGGAAACGCAGTGTTTTGGGATAACGAACATCCAACCATGGCGGCTTGGCATTACATCATCAACTTGTTTGCTACAACCGCCGGATTCATATTGCTAGCAGATGCACCTACTCTCCTTGATTGGTTCAGAAACAATGCTGCTATCCAAGCTGTGCCTGTTGCCCCACCCATTCCTCAGCCTGGTGCGTCTTATATGATCAACAATGTTAATAGCACAAAAATATATATGAAGATTTATGAAGACCTGCAGCTGCGTCCAAGTCATGAGAGATCTATAGCATGTCAGGATGGGGAAGCTCATGAGCATTGTCCATTTAGAGATTGTCATGTGATCAAGCATTGATTCTTTGATTTGTCAACATGTGTCTAGATCCGTCTTTGGCGGCTGGAGAAGAGGAGCAAGCCTTCAATGAGATTCTTTCCAATGTCAACTATTCAGAAACTCTTGCTCTTCTCCAGTCAGTGGATGTGGCAGCTCTTCTAGGCAAGAGTCCAGCAGAAAAGATCACAGTTTTCCTTCCCAATAATCAAGCTTACCTGAATGCATATTACACGGCAATTGACACGATTTTCTCAAACAACCTGGTTAACAATGTGGCATTCTACCATATTGTCCTCGGCTCCGTTCTTGACTACAACACCCTTCTATCCTCCCATCCTTCAAATTTGACCACTGCAATCGGCTTGCAACTGCCAGTCACATTTCAACCAAGTCTAGGAATATTTGTGGGTCAGGCATCAACTGCTGCACAGATTGAACCTTCTGCTGCACTTATTGTACAACCAAATCTGTACATCGTGCCAGGAGAAGTTGTGGTACATGGTATTAACAATATTCTTTTTCCTCCTGGCATCATATACTAGTCTAAAGCAACTTGTCTCTAGGCTCTAACTCGATGAGAATTAATTCAATGATCTCACCTGATCAGCTGCTTCAATAATCCAAAACCCATGTGAGAATTGATCAATTCATTCCTCAACATTCAAGAGCAAACCTTCTCCAGGTTTTGTAAAGCTCACCTTGGACATGCAATAGCATTCACCTTGCAGAAGATTGTTGGCTCAGTAAACCCGAATGAGACATGCCAGAGGATCTTCAATCTTCTCTCACCTAGTCCTTCACTTCACCCTTCACTTCACCCATTTTGTGGGAATATGTTCAAACATGAGACCTCACAAATCCACCAACTGAGATCATTTCAAAGCTTCAAGATCAGTCTAAAATTTCCATGCTACAGGAAACATTTCATGGATCTAAAATCTGATTAGTGGAAATGATCTTCCCCACCAAAATTTTGTTCCCCAACAAGATCAAGATCAAGGTATTACTGATCTTGATTTTTTCAATGATCTTCCCCAACAAAATTTGTGCACAATAGCACATGATGGAGCCCAGATTGCAGAGAATTCATAGTTCAACATTTTGAGCTTGCACCTGGTTGAAATTTGGTTTTGTACCCACTATAGATTAAAGTAAGATACTCTTTATTCCTTTGGAGATAAAATTTATGAGCATTTCGAAAACGAAGTAAGCCTCCAAAAAAATGATGAAAACATTTATACAATAAACAAGATATTTTTAAAAATAATGAAAGATGTTAATTTCATTTATAAATAAGTTATTTTCATCAATTGCGAAAACTGATCAAAACCAGATCATTGAAAAAATAAATAAACCGCCGATCATATCCACATTTTCTTTTATTTCAATCAGTTATTCTTAATGAAAGGTTTTTAAGTTAAAATGAACATTATATTAACATTTTAAGCATGATAATGAACTTTTGATGAATTAAAATGACCATTTTTTCCTTAAAATTGAAGCAAAATTGGGAAACAAATACTTACCAAAAAACAAACACAGTTGATTTATTCATGTTTGAAGTTTAGAAATCCAATTTAACTATTATATATGCTGTTAAAATTAGCAAATCAGAACAAATACAAAAGATAAATTTCCATATTTTTTAGAGCTGATGAAAATAATTCCTTCATGGCACATTTTCAAAATATTACATTAATTTGAATAAAAACAAGATAATTGAAGTTAATCACACTGAACATTAAACCTTAACTCAAAAATAAACACAAGAAACCATCAAAAAGCAAGTGAAAATATACATAGTAAAAACTTCATTGAGAACACATAATAGTTAAACCTGAAATAAAACCACCCAAAAAAAAAACACCCCCACAAAAAAATAATGAAAAATCAACAAAAATCTACACCAAAAACATAAAACAATCTTTTTTACACCATGTAAAACATGAATGATAATAAATAATCAAGACCAACATCTCCCTATCATCAAATCTTGCATCACACTTGCAATTTCTTCCTTTTGATCTATAATTCTTAAAAAGAATTAATTACTAAATAATTGTCACATACTATATCAATATTAAACAAAACAAGCAATGTTTACATTTATGGAAAAAACACACAACAACATTCATAAGAACAAAACCAATTAATAGCCTTCAAACAGCAAACACTAAAACCAATAAAAAGCAATTTGAAACCAAGAACTTTTCCCTCTTAATTCCTATCTTTAAATTGTGAAAATCCATGACTTCACACTAATAACACAAAAATAATCATAGCTCAACACCCAAAAAAACAACATAACATAAACACAAATCCAAATCACAACACAACATAAATACAAATAACATGTTACATAACACAATATAAACAGAAACAAAATACAACAAAACACATTCCACAACACAACCAGCACAACACAATTCAGAACCTATGACAACACATAACACCAACAAGATTGAACACAAACTTTTAACACAAATTTTCCAAAAGTCAATGATCTATGTGTACTTTTCCATAAAATGACACATGTTACAACAAGCATTACAAATTATGTACACATGTGAAAGATCTCAAATCAATTATAAGTACCTTTCAAACCTATGACTCATCTATGACAAAAGATCTCAAAAAATCTCATATATGTTGTATATATCTTTTACCTTCTGAACTATAGCACTTCAAGAAAATTGTTCACTTTCCACCTTGTATCATTCAGCATCTTGCATGTCTCCATGTCACCTGGTTTTAAAGCCTTCCTAACTTGAATGTTATTATTACAGATTGGAGGAACACCAAGATTTTAAAGTAACATTGGAGTTCAGGCATTTATTATGGCAATGTACCTAGATTATCAATACACTTTTTTCTTGATGTAGTTGGTGGTTTTGGTTTTAGTTTTGATATCCCTGCCTAAACACACTCCATAGGCCAACTGGGACCCCGGCCTGGACTATGGCCGCAACATAAAAACCCAAAAACTTTAAGTATCATCAAATGGCTACCTACCAGAACTCTTTTAAGTAATTAAGACTGGAATAGTATCAGAAATGGGGTTAGGTGATCTATTAGAAACCTCTTATTTTTCCAACCACCCTTTCAAGGTGCCTTCCTAGCCAACCCTGGCCATTTTCCAACAGTCATTGCTCCCACATTGTCACTCTTACATTGCAGAGGCTAGAAACCAGGCTACCTTCAAAATTAGGAAAAAAAAAACTACTGGGTAGTATTGTTCTCCTCATAATGTATACTCATACCAAAAATATATACAATTTTCAAAAAAATTCAAATGCCAATATCATTCCAATATTAAAATTTCTTTGGGACTTTTACACCATTACCATAGTGGTATGTGAGAAACTATATACTTACCCAACACTGGTTGAGACCTATCTTTCTTCTTCAATTCACTGACAAACTATTCTTTGAACATGCATGATCCCAATGTATTGTATAAATGGTGGACTTATGCATTGAATCATGGAGTTAGTATTTACCACCCAAGTCTGTTAGGGGATCAGGAGAAGAGAGAAAGTAGCACCTTGAGGAAGTCAAGATGCTGTCATCACCTTCTACAGAGAGTGGCTCCAAATCCTGTCGAAAGCTAGTTATGATTTCCCTCAACTTCCACTGTCATTTCAGAGGTCCCAGAAACAAAGAATCCTGCACTGTGTCACTTCACAGTTTCCACAAAATTAGACTATCCAAGCTTGCAATCGAAGATGTAGTGCCACATTTCATTTGCTCCTTCCAATAATTCAACAACTCAATCAGGGTTGTTTGATTCAAAAGAAGGTGGATAAATTGGATGCATGGACAATCTATAACTCCAAAAGAAAGCTGAGGAATTGCTACTGCAAGAAGTTCCTATTGAGAAAAAGCAAACACAAAGCTTTTTCTTACACCAAAGTGTCTCCTTCAACAGAAATAAACCACAAAGACAAAGGACCAAGGATTACCTGGAAGCGGCAAAAGGCCCTTCAAGCTTGTGCAGAATAACTTCATACTTCATTACAGATTACTTGAGGACCCAACTACACAAGGGAGTCAGCTGTTGCAGATGATCAAAACTAATGTCTATCCCATGCCTCTGCACATTCTGTCCCTTTGTGACTCTCTAAAAACAGTTAACATCTATTTGCCTACACCACAACCATCAGAGTTGAGGAAAACAGTGTGCAGAAAAGCAGTGAAGCACATCACAGGGATGGAAGATCAAGGAAGAGAAAACAAACTCAATCTCTAGAGATAGGAGAACCTGTACACACATTTCCATCTAAGCATTTGGATCCCTAAAACTGCTGGATTCCAGCAATCAGTACTGAAAAAGAATTGAGAGCTAATTCCTTTCTTCATGGTCTGAAGGTGTCCTGAACAATGAAAAGCCTATTTATTGACATCAGAAAAAGGGCATCTGCATCCTTATCAAGCAATTTTCTCTGCTGCCATAAAGCTCTCTACAAAAGACAGAGCAAAAGGTGTCTTGATGGAATTTTTAAATAGCCAAAGCTTTCAACTGTTGGGGGTTGAAAAAGTCCCAAGGTTTATAATGCATTAGAAATCAGACCCACAAGTGTCAATTTCGCTGAAACCGATTGAGTCTGTCACAATAAGGAGTTTCAGAGGTCTGTCCCCACCGTCGTAGCCCCATCTCCATCCGACAGTTATGCACAAGAATGTCTAGGTACTCTTTCTCAATCTGCGACTCGACTTGTCTTCGTACATAGCTTCCATGTGGATACTCCTGCTCAAAGTCTGGTGACTTCACATAAAAGCTTACACCATGCTCACTTGTCTTTTGTAGAATCTGGTATGGTGCAACTGATTCCAGATTGTAGACTGGTTGTTGTGAAAATGGGAAGAAACTGAAAATGAACAAGGCAAGTATTGGCAGGAGCTGTAGCAAACCAAGAAGGTTGCTAGAATGGCCTTCCTGACCCCTTCCAGCTGTAGCTCTTTGCCTTGGCATCTGTGCCCGCACAAACTGCGCTCTCCTGAAGGGACCATTAGGTTGCTGCATGCCAAAAAAGAAGCTGTTGAAGATGTCATTAGGATCAAACATGTCCTCGTAGTACACATTGCCATGCCTTCCATGATGGTGATGCTGCTGCTGCCGCATCTGCTGAGAGGTTTCCCTCTCTTCAGGTCCATAGCGATCATAATCTTCCCTGAGCTCAACATTGTTGAGAACTTGGAAAGCTTTTGAAACTGCTTTAAAGGCCTCCTCTGCACCTGGAGCTTTATTCTTGTCAGGATGGACCTTCAAGGAAAGCTTCCTGTATGCCTTGCGGACATCATCCTCTGTGCACCCTTTCTCCAGCCCTAGAATCTGATAGAAATCTTTGGTTTTGTTGATCTTTCTCACAATCTCTCTGTGCTCCACCGACACCTCGGCTGTTGAAGCACTGGAGTTGCGATAGCCATTTTGGTGCTTCCCATTCATGAATACATTCTGTTGTCTTTGCCCTCCTGATCTTTGGCCAGATTCCTCCCCGCCCACTGCCACATCTGTTTCCATGTCGTCGGCTCCCTGCTGCCCATTCTCTTCATGCAAGCTTGAGATCAGTGCATCCACCTGAGGACTGGGATACAAGCGCTTCGCAATTGAGAGGAACCTAAGAGCACGTTGCTTATCCCCTGCCTCTATTGCTGCCTTCCCGATCCGCATGCATTTTGCTGCCTCATCCTTATTGCTATCCATAATTCAAGCTTCTCTCACTCCTCCTGGCACTTTTATCCAGGCCTAGAGTCTCAGCCTCTAAGAAATCACATGAAACATCCCCACACTTTCTCGAATTTCAGTCCTCATCCGATCCGAGCAACCGGTCTACAGCGGCCAGAACCCTGAACCAAAAACAACCCCAAAAACCAAAAAAAAAAACGAAACGATGACTGAAGCTCTTAGAGCCTAACAACGTCATGCTCGCTCTCACATCGCACCAAAAGAGAGGGAGGAGGGGAGATCCGGAGGCAAAAACATCGCAGTGGTATCAACGAAGAGAGCAAAAGACAGCATGCCTGTACTCAGAACTGACGACAAAAGGTCCAGCGATTTATTCCAAATTCCACATCACAAAGACACAAAGGGAGGAGAAGAATAAGAGTCCTACATCCAGGCCGAGGATCTTCGATGGATCTCCGATGCTAAAGACATGCACGCCCACGCGGAATGAAGCGGACAACGAGGGGGCAGCGCGCACAAGGGCCAGCCAGGGTTTCAGCTCTCGTCAAACAGAGAGAGACGACACCCTAGTAGGGTAATTGCATTCCCGTTGTCTGTCTCTATTGCGACCCAAGAGCCCCTGGAGGGGACGTCAAGGTTCGTTCTTGATTGGTTTTCTCTTGCGTTGTGGGGCCGCCGCCCAAATGCATTCTAAAAGTAGCACAGAGAATCGCGACCCCAAAAAATCCTTTTACAACGACTGATTTGAAGCACCAAATGTTGCTCCAGTTAGGGTCTCTCTGTGATCACAACAGCCTAATGGGAAGCCGCCATTGATATAGGGCCTTGTTTCTTTGCTGCAGGGATAGTCCCTTTTCCATTGGAGAGCTGCAACTGCGTTGAAAGCATGTCCTTGGAACTTTGGGAACACATGCTCTCATGAAAAAGACGCGTCTGACTGCAGCTGGCGTGGCTCGTTGCTTTTTGTGCCATGATTCTTTTTTCCCTCTAGAATTTTGCACGTAATGTGTGCATCAGGTATGCCACGAAACCAGCGAATTTTGCACTCACAAAAGGATTTTGTTGCTGTGTTTCATGCAATTTGTTTGTTGTCGTTTGGAATTCTCCCAGTCGGGCAGAGTTGAGGACCAGAATTGACGACTTGTCAGAAGCAGAAGAATATGTAGTATTTGTTTCTGTGTGTGTTCAGGTCAGATGTGCTCTTGCAATTCTTCTGTTTCTCTACAGCTAAAAAGCTTTAGGTGCAGTTTGTTTAGCCTCAAAAACAGAAGCATGATGCAAAACTTTTGAAATCTATCCAATTTCATCTCTCACTTATATATAACAAGCAGCTCGCTGAATGGCTCTGCCCCTTATAGCAAGTTCAAACCAGCAAAATTGTTAAAATAGGAAATGTTCATGAAATTTTCAAAAAATGAACTCCAAATTCACACTAACACTTGGTGAACATTCCTCAATGTGGCACCAAATGAAAACTAGATCATTCTGTAGTCTCTCCTTGACAAGAAGAGCCGACAAAATTTTCAGGTTATTTGTTGTTCCAATTGGTCTGTACTCAAAATGAAAAAGAAGGTGGGAAACTTGTCCTCCCTCTGAACACAAAGGCTACTTTGACATTTCAATTCAAGTGGAGGAGAGTTTGGGCATGCCATGTTTTGTTAGAAATGGATAAGACAGAAAGGACAGAAGGACTGTGTCTCTCTTGATGGCTGATTGAACTCGAAGGTGTTCGCTAGAAGATCAAGTAGATAGGGTCAAAACTTGAATTCTGTAGCTGCCCGATGCAATACAGTGGTCACCAATGCAAAAAACTCAGGCTCTTTTGCAGCAACTTCTTCTAATGTCGTTGCCTCGTGCTCCTCTGCCTGGTACCCACAACTTTCCATTGGTCAGAATAAACATGGTGCTGGAAAGCAGCCAACATGGTGAGAGGAAAAAACTCAAACATAGGATCTTTAAGTCCCCTTCCTTGTACTGTCTGTCTGCATGTACAAAGCCTATTGAAGACAGGAGTAGTTCTGACCAATACTACCCACCTCATCAAATGTAAGCAGTACCAGGTTGTCAACAGAAGGTGGTCGAGAATGATCCCATCTGTAGCTCATTTAAAACCGCTCCCAGAGTCGATAGGTTTAGGGTTTAGAGGCACTCTGATGTATCAAACCAATTTTATTGCATAATTTTAAACTTCTGAGTGTGACTAACATGTACACGACACATGCTGCTATTACATAATTTACAAATTCTGAGCATGACAAAACATGCATCCTCTACAGATATTCTGGACAAGACCAGTGTCTTCAATCACAACAATATTCAGCTAGTATATGTATGCTAAAGACTGCAGGATGTGCATCTGAACATCATTCCTGAAATTGGTGCTGCTTTGTCTAGTGATGAAAGATGATCGACACAGACATACCTTGTAATAGTCAATTGATTCACAGAGCGCCACATCCCACGACCCACATTAGATGAATCTTGATTGCGAGCACTGCGCCCCCGCCAAAGCTCTCGTACTACATAAGAAATCTCCTCTTTGTCAACCTTCAGAGGACGTGCAAAATGTCAATGTCCCACAAGCTTTATGAATGTTGCACTATGTCCTTCAACTACAAAATGGTCCAGCATCAGATGTAAAGGACAAGATAGGTATTGGAAGAAAAAAACTGGGATACATTGTTTATGGTAAAACTTAATGAGCACCTCAACTTGAGCAGCAGTTCCATACAGAAGCTCCTCCCGCTCGATAAGCCGATGATGCAATACCCCATAGTGCTCCACATCCAAATTTACCACAGGCTCCATTGGAACAGGCATGCCTGCAATGTGGGTCACAACATATGAGGCCATCACCTGGCCAAATATGGCTGGGATGGTCCCCAATACTGGAATGATTCGTACCCTAAACCCAGGAACAACCTGAGTTCACACAGCTCCAGCCAGATCTTTCAGAACTCTGTCCCATAGGCAATTGTCAGCACCAACCCTTTGCCACAATGTGAAGTGGCCCCACAGCAATGACCAACATACTGAAGGATGGCATCTAAATTTACTTGAAGGATCTCTAATTGGCAGCTGATTACTTATAGTAAGCATATGTGTCAACTATGAGGCAATGACAACTGTGTGATGCCTTGACTAGAGATGCCAGTCATTGTGACTTGGGAATGTAGCAAGACCTGGTAGTCTAAGGGATTCGCATCCTGCCCATCAGGTCCCTTAAAGGGGAGTAGCTTTGCCTTAGGTCGCTCTGTGGAGAAAACAACTGGGATCCCACCCAAAATTCCATGCTCCCTCCTCAATCGATGCCTTACCTGACATAATGCAGCAATGGGTCAGTCCTGCTCTATGGTGCTAAAGCTACCACTTTGCCACCCCTGCAAGGTAAACTCCAAAGTTCATGTTGTCAATGGTAAATCACAAAGCATAGCTAACCCTCCAGGATTATGAAAAATGAAGGGAAAGCAATAACAAAGCTCACAGATCGAGACAGAGGATCATTGGATGACTCTTTTAAGTCTGCAACACGAATGCGAGTAGGATCAGCCCTTGCACCTGCCCCTGTTGCAGACAAGACCTTCAAGCCTTTCTGCACACATGCAGCAAGTAGAGATACCTGCAAATGCATTCCATCTTAGCATCAGCAGTGAGACAACAGAATTAGCTTCTACTCCTGCTATTCACTGCAAAAAATTCTAGATGAATGTACACACCTTGGTGTCAATGTTGTCTATGCAATCAAGAACAAAGTCAGGAGAGCCTGCAAGGAGCTCATCTTGAGAAGAGGCTTCAAACATTTCCACCCGTGCATCAACCTCGCACTCAGGGAATATGTGTGCAAAGTGTGTCTTCAAACACACAGCTTTGGAGCTTCCTACATCTGCCCTTGTTGCCACAGCATGCCTATTCAACGAAGAGAGTGACACCTGGTTTGCACTGCCAGTGACTGTTAATGTGGCTCGTGTGATTTGTGGCAGTAGAACATCATTACAGAAAAGAAGCCATGTCAGAACTGGTCACACTGCAAAAAATTAGGACAGAAACATTCCAGACCATCAGACCTGGTCAAAGTCCACCAATCGCAACTTGCCAACCCCACTACGCAAGAGCATGGCCGCCGCATGACTCCCAACTCCCCCAAGCCCCACAACCACCACAAAGGATCGGTGTACCTTCAGCAGTCCATCTTCTCCAAAAAACTGTAAGTTCCTGCATAGGAGCACCATCTGTCACCCATTGCTTCAATTTCTGCAACCTAATGTTCCTCAGCATGCTTTAAAGTCTACTGACAAAACCTTCAGGACAACAGACAGTGAGAGAGAGTAATTCAGCTGACTTCCTACTCCTTCATACCTTGTGAACTGCTCATTGATAATTTCATCATGTAGAAAGTCTTCACTAGCAAGTAATCTTGTTGAGTGAAACTGTAGTGAAGATGTTTCTAGTGACTTGGCAACACTCCTCCCTCCTGCATAAATGGTACATGAATTTCAGTAACCAGTGTACATCTACTGTGCTTTTCCACAGGCATCTGCATCAGGGTTGTAAGGTTTAGGGTTAGGGTTTAGGACACTAGGCCAATTTTTCCACATTTGGCAGGCTCAACTTTAAAAAAATCTTGCCATCTTCTCCTGCAGCAGCATGATACAAAAATCACATCGTCAAAGGAATTCAAGCTGCACCATTTTTCGCATCAATTGAGAACCTTACTTACCACTTCCAGAGCTGTGGGCATCAGTGGCCTCAGCTGACAAAGCGTCATGGGCTGCAGAATCTGCTGCAAATTGTTGCTTCAGCTGGACTATTCTTCCTGACCTGCTCAACGTCAACTGAACACGTTCACACACAATGTGGCTACAACCAGAGACTAATCAACTTCCACACTTCTAAGAACACTCAACATTCTTCCACAACACCGTACAGTATACAGTTTCAACAATACAAAGAAATGAAATGTTGCATGATTAGGGTTTTAAAATCCTTGTAGCGACATGTCCCCAGATAGAGAAGCTGATACACAAATGGATCCGAACACATGGAACTGCAGTTAAAAGGGAATCAAAAAGAAGAGGTGATGTTGTGTTGTGAGGGTAGAGAGCAAGACATGTACTGACCTATAGTTGCGACGAAGGGTGAGCAGGGACAAGGTGAGGCAGGAACCCAACACGGCGCCTACACCCAGCAGCAGTAGGGACGTGGAGGAGGAGAGAGGTGAGGGCATGATGCAGCAACATTCACTCACTCACTCACTCACTCATTCACTCTCGTTCGGTCGCTCCCTCCCTCCCTCTCTCCTTCTCTCCCTCCCTCCCTTCCAGAGCTCTCACCATAGGGTTTAGGGTTTAGGCAAGTCGCTCAGTCGCTGCAGGAAAGACATGCATAGTGCACACAAACGAAAGAAAGCTCCTAGACACAAATTTGTGGCTTTTAAACGCTTAAACCCTAGGGGCTTTGTGACACAAATGTGGCTTTTAAACGCTTCAAGCTTCAACCCTAGGGGGCTTAATAAAATATTTTATGATTTCATAACAGACCCCAAAAAAACCCATTTAATTCATGTGTGCCATAAAATATTTTTTAAATAACTTTATTTAGTTTTAGGGTTTACTAAAAGGGCAACATGGTTTAGGTCAAGGCTTGGTCTATGTAACATGTAGCATGGCCTAGGTTTAAGCCTAGGTGCAATGAAGCATATGTAGTTTAAGCATAGGAGTCACCTAGTTTAGGTTTAAATCTATGCATAAGTGCTATGTGACATATGTGGTCTAAACATACCTCTCACATGGCTTAGGTGGTCTAAGCCTAGTTACCACTTTGCTTAGTCTTAGGTCTAGATTAGGTTTCACGAAGGTTATGTTAATTAATATGCTAAATTAATTAGTAGGTAGTAAGTTGGTTTAATATTTAATAGATTAAATTAAATAAATAGTAATTAAGTAAATAGGTACTTAGATAGTTGTTAGTAGATAGTAAGAAGTCGTTGTGATTAAGTTGTAACTTGGTTGCAATTGAAATGTTTATTTCATTTTATTTTTAAATTTTAAATTTACAAATTATATAAAGAGGTATATTAAAAATGTTGGAAAAACTAAAAAAACGTGAAAATAGAATTACCATTTGGGATGACCCAATCAAAAAGGTTCAACACTAAAAGTTAAACTCAAAATTAAATAAAAATTCGTTAAGTCCTTTATTCATTAAAACCCAAAGGTATTGCAAGGGGTGACATTTCTTTTCAGAAGAGTTATTTTTTTCAAAGAGTTATTTCTTGGGTGGGGTGGGGTCGTTGGGGAAAAAGGGGGGGCATTCCTTATTTCTCCTTTTTTTTTCCCATTTTCATATTGTAGTGACTTAATTGCAAGGATCTTTTCCCAAGAAAATATTTTTTACAACTCAATGTCATTTTTTGGGGGCAAAATTTCACCACAAAAAAATTCAAAATGTTAAGTAAAAAACCAAACAAAATTTTGTTCAAAATCAAACACTTAATACATTTAACTAAAAATTGAAAAACAATTTAATTTCAACTTTTTGTGTCACCAAAATTTTCATGCAAATGACCAAAAAGTTCATGTTTACCATATATATATACCAAATAGATGTATATTGAAGTGAAAATGAAAAAAATGGTTTAAACAATGGAAAAGTGTTTAAAGTTAAAATGTTGTATTTCAAATCTGAGTTGAAACAATTAAGGTTCAAATGGACCCATGAATTACATAATTAAAATTCATAAGATACCTTGTTCATTATTAGACCATAACTTAGTCGTAGAACAATGAATAAGATTTTTTATTGTTAAGTTGCAATCAACCATGTAGTCAAAATTAATATAAGTCAAAGAACAATAATAAAAGGTTTAGGTCAAGTTCAAGGTTTTGATCAGGTTTTTTTGTTCCATATTAATGATAACATTATATGTTTGTTATTTTTCTTTCTCATTAGTGTGATCATTGTGTTTGACTTAAGCTTTTATTTTGTATTGTTGTTTTTTGTAAGCATGAATTTTTTTACTTGTGTGTTTTTTCAAATGTGTGTTTGTTAACTTTTTTTTTTTGTTATCTCATTTGTTTGTTGTCAAATTCATTTTGGTAAGTTCTTTTTTTGTTCTTGCACAATGGTTGTTTTTCCAATGAAAGAAATTTGGTTAGTTATTATAATGGATGATTTGGATTTCGAAGTTAAAGATGTTACATTTGAGGCAAAGATGTTCAATAGGTCTGCCACTTTTGATCGAATTGCAAATAGAAGCATGGAAGATTTAAACTATGCACATTTGCATTGTGATTTGTTGAACAAGGTAGCTCTAACCACAATCATTCTCAAGGGGGTGAAATCACCTCATAAAAATATCCATGAACAATATTTGCAAAAATGCATGTTTGTGTGTGTCAAAAAATTTGGCATTGAATCAACTTTTCCAAAAGGGGATTTGAAAAAGGTGACATGCATGTTATTACAATTGAGTCAACAACCAATATGTCATCAATCACTTCTTTTCAACCTAAATTGATTCCCATGTTTTTTCACATGGATTCTATTAAAGAATTCAAATATTCTCTTTAAAGTTGGAACTTTACTACCATTGTTGTCATCATTATTAATGTAAAGGAGGAAGGGATAGCGATGGTGAAAGAGAGTTGTTGATTGTAGATGGAAAAGGTGAATTTGACCATGACATTTTTCTCATTAGCAACAATTTCAAAGCAAAATATGAATAACTTTTTAAAACATACAATGGAAGCCAATGTACTATGGTCTTGATAAAAAATGTGCCAACAACATTCAAAAGATATAGATATTTGAAAGCACAACAATACATAATTATCATAAGGTTAGATGATAAAGTTATTTGAGCTTGTCTTTTTAAATTGCACAACAATTATTAATTATTCAACTTACACTAAGAAAGGTAAATTTTTTTTTAATCATTTTCTTCAAAATATTTTTCAAATATTTTTCAAATTCAAGGGAAAAAATTAATTGGCGTCAAATGTTCATATATATGTCATTTATTATTTATACTTTAAAATAATGAGAAATTTTAAGATAATTAAAATCAATTTATTACATAATATTATTAATAATTTAAAATTAACAAGTTAATCATTTTATAATATTATTATTATATGATTTAATTGTCTCCTTGGGATGAAAATCAAGTGGCCACCATGTCCTCCCCCTCCCCAAGGACACAACCAAGTGATCACCCAAATCTCCCCACTTCAAAAGGACAAATTTTTTTTCTTCAAAATGTTTTTTGTAATTTTAATTTTACAATTAGATGGCCACCCACTTCTACCCCTCCCAAGGGACAAAACACCTACTCAAGGGTTCTTCCTCTTGATAAGAATCAGAAAGCCGCCCAATTCTCATTATTGCCAAAAGCAAAAAAATCAAAAACATTTTTTATTATGTATTTATTATGCATCTCATTTTTTCATTGAATGTCATTTATAATTATGTGTATATGTGTGTTCTTTTTTTATCTTCTTTATTTATTGATCTATCTTTTTTCCACATTTTTTCTTTTTTTTTCTTCATGTCTTCATTGCTTTCTTGTTTTAACATTTTATTTCATTTTTTTCAAGTGACTACGGTGTTGTTTATAACTAACCTTCCTACACCTCCATTCAAAAAAAAGTGTGAAAATTGTCATGTAGCAAATGTTATCATAAATGATCAACAAGTGATGTTCATTATAACGTTTGTTATTCAAAATCAAAGGTTCAAAAATCAAGTTTCCTTTGTGGTTCCATTCTAACCAATGATGGACCTATATTATTAACCATTGATGAAAATGGCTTGAAGTATCATGCATATGACATTGAATTCTTAAATTTAGCTCATCTAAAACAAGTTCAACTCCTTGTTTCAATTCATATTCATGGTAAATTTTGATTCTTGCCAACATCTACCCTTGTTGGTTTTCCAAGAAGACATTCAACAATTTATTTCACAAGTATAAACCAATTATGTGCTGAGAGTTTGATTACTCTTTTGGCAATTAATTATAGTGATGATGTTTCACATAATATGAAAAGCAAGTTTGACTTTGATGAATGTAAGTAGATTTTAAACAAAACCCCTCTTAAACACTAATGTCATTGATAGTTTTGGTGCGACCTTTTCTATAATCACTTTTCGTATACAAATATTGGACATATATGTGAAAATTCCTATACCAGGTTTTTTGTGATTTCCTGCTTTTAAATGTTTAAAATAAATTCTCATTATTAATAGTTTTTCAATACAAACAAGTCTTGAATCCAACATGTTTTTTAATATAAGTAGTTTTTTCAATACAATCAATTTTTCAAAGTAAGTGATTTTTCAATATAAACAATTTTTTTACTACAAACAACTTTTTAACAATGTAAATAATGTTATAATGAATCATTGATTTCACCTTTTTGTTTTAAATGTGTATATGTGAAGAAGGTGATTGTTATTAATGATATATCTAGAATAAATTAAAGTTCATAATAACGGAAATAACTTTATTATATATTTTCAATCCATCATTTGAAAATGTATTGTATTCATATGGTCTTAATTTAGTTTCAACATATAAATATGAAATAGGCAATTGTCTTTTTTATTTTTTATTTTATTTATTGGATAATCATTTGTCATCTCATCAATTGAGGCAAAATAACATAGCACATTTAAATCAATGTTTATAATTAAATACTGAAAAAACTTAATAATGTTGAATTCAAGAAGTAAATCCAAGTTTTTTGTTTGAATTACATCAAAATCTGGTCACAAATGAACATTAATATGTGACCAAAATGGCACTAATTAGTCCAACAAGAGGTTTATGAGGAAATTTCATTGCAATATTTTTTATAATTGAATATTACAAAAGCTAATTTACATTTGGAATAAAATATCAAAATGCATTATGTTTTAATGTGGAATGGACTTTCAATTTATCCCTTTACATATAGTTTACAACTTTCAACATTCTAAGCCAATTGAATATTTTAATGATCTATTTAAGTCTTCGCCTACTTTTCAAAGAAATGATTGCAAAGTTCACATAGATTTGGATGATTTTCGATATTTTTCAAAAAAACCTCATATTCAATTTTCACAACCAGCTATGTGTTTTAATTAGAATGAAAATTTTGATTTTACATCAATGGACACTTTGAAAAATAATTGGGATTCATGCAATTGTATTATGTTATTTCATTTTTCAGCATTCCATGCAATAAAAATATTAATAACAAATTAGTTTAAATTTTTATTCAATACTTACCAAAAAAAGAAAAAAATACAAATTTTCTTTTCAATAATGATATTTTGCGTGATCAATTCACCTTAATGTCTGAAACCAAATTTCAAATGGAACATTCCCAAAATTTAATTGTTGATTTTAATATAATACATAAAAGAAAAAGAAAAAATTTCATTGGGCATTTTATGATAACAGATTATGAAAAAAAGGACGTTTTGCAATTAACTTTACAATTCAATTTTTGAGTTACAATGACCACTTGTAACTCATCATATTTTTACATTGTGAGTGCTATCAAACAAATTTCATAAATTACAAGAATTGTAAAAGTTACAACTCAACATATATATGATGCAACTCTATTGAAACAACTCATGTTCAACTACTATGCTATTCCATTATAACTATAGTCATAACATCATGCAAATGTTATTAATTTTCATCCATCCATTAAATTTTAACACGTAACATTATGAGGTTTTTTGGATTTAATTTTTTTTCCAAATATTGATCTCCATTGTATTTTGATCGTTAATGATGGTTTAAGATTATGACACGTGGCACAACAAAAAAATTCCCACATGTATGGCATATTAATTGAAAATAAAATAAAATAAATATTTATATTAATAGTTAAGTAAATTGGTAAATAGCCATAGGTAGGTAGGCTGGTAAATCCTAGAACCTAAATACCTACATTACATACTTACCTACCTACATAGGTAGGTAGAAAAATAAGACTTAATTATTTACATAAATAGGCAAATAGATAGGAAAATACAAGACTAGGTGAATTAAAAAATAATCATGTAAATATTTTTTTCATTTATGTTTTCCCATATCATATCCATATTAAAAGTTATTTCCATTCCAAAAGTTAAATAAATTACTTGTAAATTACTTGTTTTCACAAAATGTATGGTATAATTATTGCCTTTCACTTTTAAATTTTGATTTTGAAATCATTTAAATCTACTTGCACCTCATTTTATAAAAAAAGACATTGTAAAGTAGGATCTTCATCATTTTAATCTACTAAACCTACTTACATATCATAATAGCTTATTTGATTGCCTATCAAAGAATGTTTTTCCGGATTATTATCACATAAGAACAATAATCATATTAATTTCAATATTTTAGTTCAATAAAATTACATGTTTCACAATTTTGTGATATATTTTATAGTATTATCATTCAAACCCATAAAAGTATAATTAGGGTGAAAACACATTAAACCATTCAAAAATTGTAGTGACAAGTATAATTTTTTTACAATTATTTTTTTGGGTAACATATGAACATCACATTTTGGATTTATTTTGTTTGTTTTAAGTATATTTTATTTTCTTTAGAAATTATTTTAAAAAATCTAACAAACATGAAAGAACTTGAAAATATGGAATATATTTATGACAAAGTAATGTTCATCACAAAGTTTGAAAAATTGCATATACATTTCAAAACTAGGGTTGGGGGTGGAACTATTGTGTGAATTTTTTTATGGTGTATGATATTATTATAGATCAATTAAATCTAGGACCATTTAAAAAATAATTTTTTTGGATGAAATTCCATTTAAAATTTGTGTTTTATTTCAATTTGTTTGGCATAGAAAGCATAATAATATTTAAAAAAAGAAAAAAACCACTACCATATCAAAGAGGGGGAGATTTTATAGATGAAAATTACATTTTTTTTCAATTTTCTTTTGTTTAGTAATGTTTCATGAATCACAAACATGAGGCTTTATGGCCATTGAAATAATGTAAGTTATATCCTTTATATACATCGATTTTATTCAATCTTGTTCATTTAATTGTTGCATCAAGGTTACTTTTGACTCAAAATGAACTTTGAAATCCAAAATGTTGTCATACAATTTTATTTTATTTTTCTTATGTTTACGATAGCCAAAGGATGTCATCAAGATTTTAGGTTACTATGTACCATGATACTTGTTATATATATATATATATATATAGGGTGAAAAGTGGTTCACCCTTAATGTGTTTTCACCCATGATTGGTTTAGTTAATCATGTTTAGACTTAGCCCTTTTAGTAACCCTTTTAGTAGGACCTCCCTTTAATAATTCTTTTCCTCCTTTCTTTATTTCTTGTGTTGCCCATTGCTTTTAAAAAAAATTTAGTTGTAATCTTCAAAATTACAAAATAACTTAAAAGCCCCCACAAAAAATTACACAAATAAGTGAAAACAAAAGTGCCAACCCAAAGCCTTCGAATTACAAAACAAGAGGTACAGTTAGATGTATGAACATTTTGATGGTGACATACAAGGATGAGCAAGAACTATCACATAAACACAATGTGCTTGCAAACATTTCAATGTAGGACATTTTCAAAATATTTTAAGCACAATGAACTTGAAATTTAACATTATTCAAAAATAACAAAACTTGAAAATGTTAATGTTGAGAACTTTAATGCAAAAGTTGAAAGATAAAACGTAAAAGAAAATGTGTAGGCACAAATTTTGCTTGAAAATGTTGACATTGTAACCTTCAACACAAAAATTAAAATGTTGAAACACAAAAGGAACCACAGAGGCATATATTAATGAATGAATGCCAAATTTGAAAGGCCTACTATCTACTTCAAAAAACTAAAACTTTTTCACATTCACAATGTCATCATTTCATATTTGAAGTGGTCAAAAGAATACTAAAACTCTTGGAATGAACTAATATGGAGGGGATCCATCCAACCTTGAAATCTTTAGGTGGTTGCAAGATAAGGTGGACCAATTATGAGAGATATTTATAATTCATAAAAAATCAATTCACTATTCATAATTTACTATGATATCATTGTTGAAATCGCGGATTACAAGGTGATTAATGAGCTAATATAGATTATGTGAATAAAAGCCCAATTAGATAACTTTTTGACATATGAAAAAACATTGAAATCTATCAAAAAATGATTATGATATGAAAATTTGCAAATAATGTCAATTTCAAAACATTCAAAAGTTCAATTTTTTGGGCTAAATTTTTTGTAACAAAAAGAAAATCATCTAAATTATTTATTCTTTAATATTTCATATATTGGTCCTTATAAAATATGCCCAAAAAAATCCATATTGAAAAATGTACTCATACAAAACCATAGATAAAAAAATAGTCCATATTTTTCAACCTTAAAAATGCATTCCTCTATATTTAGTGTATTATATATGTTACAATTATATATATGTGTGTGTTTTCTTATTCAAGTTGGGAGTGTTAATTCAATGGCAAATTTGGTATAATGATGATTTTATGGCATGTTAATGCATAACACTTTGCAGAAAATTGTAATGTGACACAACAAATAATCCACCTTATTTTGCAACAACCTCCTTATGTTTTCATTCAAAAAATTTGTATGCCAAATGTTTACATGGGTGAACATGTACTTGGCCAAAAAAACAATAAGTAGATTATTTAAACTAAAATCCCCCACACAAGCATTATTCATACAACACACATACTATAAATATACAAAACTTATGTTTTTTTGAATTAAAATCATCCATGCATCAAAAGTTTGGTCTTTGTGTGGGCTTCACTAAAAGGGGAGCTCATCACACACTTGAAGACTTCACCTTAGGGGGATCATTCACCAAACTTGCATAAGTTTTTCCTTGTGCAAGCTTTCACAAACACAAGTTTCACATACCATAGTACCTTTTCAGGTTCAACATAAATTAAACTATTTTTATAATTTGCTGAATTTTTTGGATATTAATATTTAGTTATGATGAAAATTTTAAAAATTCATGCAACCAACCAAGTTTGATCCTTGAATCTTTTTTAGTAGCTTTCATTGGTAATTTATTGACCGCATAATCACAAAAGCACTAAACTTCTTTTCTATAAGCATTTGGTTATAATAAATTTAATACAAAATGCCAAAATTTTCAGAATTCAAATTTTAACCGTGTGAAAATTAAATTAATTATTTAGCATGTCAATGCCAAACCTAAAAAGGTATTACGATATACAAGTTTATTGCATCATAGGTTGATTACACGCAAAATCATAGTACAAGGCTTAATAAGAAACCTCCGCTCATAAATTAGCAACCACATTCATTTACATGTAATAAACATTATCACTCATCAATTTCAAATCAATAATATTTTGCCACTTACTAACCTTCTAGAATTATCATTTGTTGTATGGAAACTTGTTAAATTATGTGAAATATATTTTCCTAACATGTAATAAGTTCACATAATTGACTTTCAATTATTCCTAACCCAAAATAGTTAATTGAACAATTCACGAGTCCATGTTTAAATCCCTACTCAAAAGATTTTGAAGTATAAGGCCCATAAGATGTATCATTTATTTCCCTTATTTACCCATCATGATTAGGTGGGGGAGATATTCAATTTTGAGTAGTTTTTGTCCCTGGAAATTAATTTAATTTAATTTCCACAATTGGGCTCTATTGACAAGGTCCCATTCACACTTGTGCAGCAGCACAGGCCACACTAGTTTTTGCCATGGTTGAAGGTCTAGGAATTGTCAGGTTCATTGGAAACTAGCTCTCAGTTATGTCTGTTCTGCCATACATATTTTTGTCTTCAAGTATAAACAAGGGGTGTGTCACACTGTGGCCTTGCCATTGGCATTAAAAAGTATCTTAAGGCAAAAGAAGAATTATGAAAATTCAAATATTTCACCATCTGAAAATATAATCTTCTAAAAGAAACCAAAATCCTTCCAGATATTATAACTCTATATAACTAAGCTCAATTTTCAGCACAAGCCAAAATATCGTCTTTCAAAAATCCTCATATAAAAATAGACCTATTACCTAGGGGGCAAAATCCATTAAGCTACTATACTCTATAATGAATCTAAAACACAATATCCTTGCCTTGGCAAGGCCAATAAATACTTTGTGTTCTAAGAGCATCCTCATCAGTGCTCACTATGTGACCCTGCACATTAAAATCCGATGAAGAAAAGTCAACAAAGCTCAGGAAATTGGTTTTTCGCCTGTATATTCTGTCGATTTGCTGTAACAGGCGCAGCAAAACTGTGCACCTGCTAGAGAAGAGTGTAATAAATATGATCTGACTGCTGAACCCTGTTTTTGATTGGCCAATCATAATGATTGGTCCAGGCGGCTTGCTATTAGCAGTTCATTACATATTTGCAGTCCCCATTTCAGTTTTATATGTGGGGTTATTACAAAAAATGTAAATAACTAAAACTTGGATGTGAGAAACATTTTGGTGGGGTCATATACTGGGCATCGGTGGGGGATGCTCTAATAGGAGCAAATGAATTTGGCACAACCCCAAATTGCCAGGGGTCATGGGAAACTGGCTCTTAGTTAGGTGTGTACTACTGGCCAATGTGTTTGTCCTCTAGAAGACAAAATGCTTTTGTCTTCTAATAAGCATGAATTTGGGCAACCCACAATTGCCAGGTTCCATATGAAGCTGGGACCAATAGCTAGGAAGGTGTGGGTGGGAGTGATAGGTGGTGGGCTACATGATTAGGTGCTATTATCCATCAGTATATATATTTTCCCACTGGATCTATGTAGTTGGATGCTAGGAGGACCCTCTCTGCACATGTATGGCAGGTACTTTACGTACTTACTCATTCATTGTGAGCAATATCATTGGAAACTGTACTACCTACTATTGCACTGAGTTTTGGAAGGTGTGTTGGTGAAAAGTGCATTATGTAAGTCAACATTCCTCCTAGCCTTCACCCACCATGTTTGGAGTTTGGAGTTTCTCTGGAGTGTGAGGAGGACTAAGTAAATGTTTTTTTAAGGATTTTTTTTGAAATTTGCAGCCAAATTGGGTGATCAACATCTTCCTATGCCATAGGAAGAAAGATGTTAAAAAAAGTGGGGATCATCCCTAGGAAGGTTTAGGGTTTAGGGTTTAGGGTGGAAAGTAAGATATAACATGAAACAGGATGAAACCTAGTGCTAAGGTCATCTGACAGATCCAAAACTGTGAACAAAAGTAGAGAGGCTTGCAAGTACATGGAAGGCAATTTTTAGGGCTTAAGGTTTAGGGTTTGGATAGGAAGATGCCAGGCCACAAGGTTATTTGTCCCTTATTTGTTCTCTCTTCTTAACGAACAAGGGGTGTGTGTCACACTCTCACCTTGTCATTTACATTAAAAACTTATCTTAAGGGCAAAGAAGAATTATGGAAACTCAAAAAATTCACCATGCAAAAATATAATCTTCAAAAAAATCCTCTACTTAAAAGAAACCAAAATCCTTCAAGATATTATTAAACTCTATAACTAATCTCAAGTTTCAACACAAGCCAAAATATAGTCTTTCAAAAATCCTCATGGGTATAAAAATAGACCTATTATGTAGGTGCCAAAATCCCTTAAGCTACTCTACTCTATAATGAATCTAAACACAATAATATCCTTGCCTTGGTAGGCACGGCCAACAAAGTATTTCTATATTTCTATAGGTTTCTATAACCAGTATTGTCTTTACAAATTGATAGATAGGTAGCACAATTACTATACCACAAGTTCTTCAAACTATTTGGTTCTTCAAAAAACCCTTTTCATAATGTTTTGAGTGTAATCAAAGGTAGTGTTACAAAGCACCTCTATGCCACAACTCACTTCAAAATTCCCTCTGCAATCATACGAAGTATGTACATCGCAACTCCAGAACTCTGAAACTATGAGTGCTTGCTTACGACATGACAACAACAACAAACGACCAATCGGCATCAGTACTTGTTCTTTTTTCTTCAAGGTAATATACACATGAAAGGACTGCCAAAGGATGATGATGGCGTTATTATAACGGGGATCATCCCCTCGTGTCCTAACTCCTAACCCTACCTACTACTACCACCTTTGTCTATTTATCAAGTGGGTGCCTCCATGTCCAAACAACCATTCATTACTCCTCTTCGGAAACAAACAAACTCAACTCAACTCAACTCAACTCAGCTCCCCCAATTGTTTTTTTTTTTGGTTGTTCTAGAGGAGGGGACAATGAATTGTCTAAAAGGGTTCAAGACAAGTCCAAGCAAACGACAAATTATGAAAAAAGCTGTTGTAGCCTCTAGGTCTAGAGAAAAGCTCGTTCGTTTGTCTATTTGGTTTCCCTTCAGAGTGAACACAAGAGCAATTGTGTAGCCTAAATGGATCCTAAAGGGAAGGAGAAACTTAAAACAAGGGGTGTGTCAGTCGCACTGTGGCCTTGCCATTTACATGAAAAAGTATCTTAAGGCAAAAGAAGAATTATGGAAACTCAAATATTTCACCATTTGAAAGTATAATCTTCAAAAAATCCTCTAAAAGAAACCAAAATCCTTCAAGATATTATTATTATAACTCTATTATAACTAATCTCAAGTTTCAACACAAGCCAAAATATCATCTTTCAAAAATCCTCATATGAAAATAGACCTATTATTATTACCTAGGGGCCTATAAAAATCCCTTAAGCTACTATACTCTATAATGAATCAAAACACAATATCCTTGCCTTGGTAGGCAAGGCCAACAAATGGGTTGTCACCAGTGTTAGGCCCTTCTTAGGAACGAAGGATAGATACCCACCAGTTACCAGTCCAGGTATATATACCTGGTTATACTCTTCAGTTCTTGGAAAGCATGAAAAAGTCAAAGAACCGGCCAGAGAACCGTTGGTTCTTTCATGGAAATAGCTGCTTTTCAAGAGGTGCTGGAAATAACCAGAATGAATCGGTGATTCTTTGATTTGGGAACAATTTAAAGAACTGGAAACCGGTGGTTCTTAAAAAAAATTCAAAGAACCGTCCAGCACTGGTCGTTGGCACCTAAGTAACGATTAAGTGTCCAGCTGTCACTAAAACATTGGTTCCAAGGTCAAACCCCAAAAAACATTAAAAATCATTTCCTCATGCCTAAAGTCCAGTTTTTTATTTTTATTTTTGATTTTCTTACTTGTGGTGAAATTTCGCCATTTTTTAACAAAGAAATTGGGAATTTTAAAAAAAAAATTTGGGTGTAATTTCGATTCATTTTGCTAAATTTTGGGGGTAAAATTTCGCAATAAAAATTTGACAACCAAGAAACGGAAAAAAAAAAAAGAAAAGAAAAAAGAAAACACTGTGTTTCTTTATCTATTTATTTTCAGTGTTCTGTTGGAGAGAGTGTACAGGAAGATTCCATTTGTGTAAAGTTCCAGACATGAAGCAGAAGAAGTATGGTAACTTGACATAGCCTATGTTGAAAGTTAAAGAACTTTGCTACCGATTTGCCTACGTTGTTCTTCAGGGCAATTGTGGGGCATAATTTCCTTTCACATTCTAAGCTTGGAGAGCCTTGGAGAGAGCTTGGTCCCATGTCCCTCTCCTAATTTTTGAGCCTACACCCTTGGGCTACCACCCTCAAATTAGGGCAGGCCCTGGCCAGCGAGCCTTTCCCCTATACTTTACACAAGGTAATGCCCTCGGTAATGTTACCCTCGAAGGGGGGTGTCTTACTCTCAAATAAGTGCTTATTTCAAGAACACCCCGCTCTCAAAGGGTGTTTACCCTGGCTCTTATTTTTGTGCTGAATCTCACTGAGTGGCCAATTTGACCTCACTGGTGACCAATTCTGCACAAAAATACAAGATATTCTAAAATATTTAGAAGAAGCCTCCCCCACAAACAAAAATTAGGGTTTAAAGTCTTAACCATGTCTTAACCATGGTAAGTTCTTAGTACCACCAGTGTACCTAAGAAGTGCTGGCTCACCCAAGGCACACATAATATATTGCAACAATGTTTGGTTGATGTTTTTGGTTTTTTAAAAGAACTTTTCTTTTCAAACAACCGTTGGTCCCCCCCCCC